>Ga0208243_1000151_pt1 | contig 55278 bp, 54 predicted proteins | sample Subbio2Aug_QV12A_FD_184826 | JGI IMG/M metagenome (GOLD analysis project Ga0208243, IMG submission 184826) | Serpentinite rock and fluid subsurface biosphere microbial communities from McLaughlin Reserve, California, USA - CR12Aug_QV12A (SPAdes) | ecosystem: Environmental > Terrestrial > Deep... | reverse complement strand
GGCCCGCAGCCACACTCGTGTCTGCGGGTAAGCGGATGTATCGGGCTGTGCGAGAATCCGCGCACCGGCCCAGGCCTCCACGGATCTCCCGCCATGACATCCCTGCCGTCCGAGTCTTCCGTTCCCGTCGATGCCGAGGCCGATGCGCCTGCGGCCGGCCGCAAGCGCCCCCGCCCCGGCGAGCGCCGCGTGCAGATCCTGCAGGCGCTGGCCACCATGCTCGAACAGCCCGGTGCCGAGCGCGTCACCACCGCGGCCCTGGCCGCCCGCCTGGAAGTGAGCGAGGCCGCGCTGTACCGCCACTTCGCCAGCAAGGCCCAGATGTTCGAGGGCCTGATCGAATTCATCGAGCAGTCGGTGTTCGGCCTCATCGGCCAGCTGGCCGAACGCGAGTCCGACCCGCTGGCGCGCTGCCGCAAGCTGGTCGGCCTGCTGCTGCAGTTCGGCGAGAAGAACCCCGGCATGACCCGCGTCATGGTGGGCGATGCGCTGGTGTTCGAGAACGAGCGCCTGCAGCAGCGCATGAACCTGTTCTTCGACAAGATCGAATCGGCCCTGCGGCAGGACCTGCGCGAGGCCGCCGCGGCCGCTGGTGCCGCCACCCCCACGGTCGATGCCCAGGGCGATGCCTCGGTCATCACCGCCTTCTGCGTCGGCCGCCTGCAGCGCTTTGCCCGCAGCGGCTTCCGCCGCAGCCCGGGTGAGGGACTGGAACACGCCCTGGCCCTGCTGCTGCCGGGCGCCCGGTCCTGACCCCCGCCAAGCCCTGGGTGCCGGTGGCGCTGGCCAAGGGCGCCACGGGTGCCACGGGTGCCACCGGCCTGCGGCTGGTGCTGCACCCGTCCGGTGCCATCTGGCTGCCCGAGGAAGCGGCCCTGCTGGTGGCCGACCTGCACTTTGGCAAGGCGGCCAGCTTCCGGCGCCTGGGCGTGCCGGTGCCCGAAGCCAGCACCGGCGGCACCCTGGATCAGCTCCGTGCCCTGCTGGACGACCTGCACCGGCTCCCGCCCGAATTGCAGTCGGCGCAGCCGGTTCGCCTGGTGGTGCTGGGCGACCTGCTGCACGCCGCGCGCGGCCGCAGCGCCGTCATGCTGGAGTCGGTGCAGACGGCCCTGACCGCCATGCGGGACCACCCGGCGGCGCCCGGTCTGGCGCTGCATCTGGTGCGCGGCAACCACGACGCTGCAGCCGGCGACCCGCCCGCCCACTGGGGTGTGGCGCTGCACGACGAGCCCTGGCGCGTCGGCCCCTGGGCCCTGTGCCACGAACCGCAGAGCGTGCCCGGCGCCTACACGCTGGCCGGTCACTGGCACCCCTGCACCGTGCTGCGCGGCCCGGCGCGGCAGCGCCTGCGCCTGCCCTGTTTCTGGTTCGGCGACGCGCTGGCCCGCCCGGTCGGCGTGTTGCCGGCCTTCGGCGATTTCACCGGCATGCACCCGATCGACCCGCAGGCCGGCGACCGGGTCTGGGCCATCGGCGGCGACGCGGTGCGCGAGGTGCCGGCGCCCCATCCGGGTTAACCCTCGGTTTAGAGGGCGGGGCCTAAACAATCCCGGGTGAAAGACCCGGGTGTCGGTGCGCCGTCACCGAATTGCGGTAAAAATAGAACGGTCGTTCGATTTCTACGCCGCACCATGTCCACCACCCTTCCGTCCCGCACCCGCCGCCCGCGCGATGCCGCCGCCGATGGGTCGCGTCCGCTGCAGAAAGGCCTGCAGACCAAGGCCGCCATCGTCGATGCCGCCCTGGGCCTGGCCACGCAGATCGGGCTGGAAGGCCTGTCCATCGGCGCCCTGGCCGAGGTGATGCAGATGAGCAAGTCGGGCGTTTTTGCCCACTTCGGCTCCCGCGAGGAGCTGCAGATCTCGGTCATCCGCGAGTACCACACCCGGTTCGAGGACGAGGTGTTCTACCCCGCCATGGCGCAGCCGCGCGGCCTGCCGCGCCTGCGCGCCCTGTTCGCCAACTGGATGAAACGCACCTCGGTCGAGATCGACTCGGGCTGCATCTACATCAGCGGTGCGGTCGAGTTCCACGACCGGACCGGCCCGGTGCGCGACGCGCTGGCCGGCTCGGTCAATACCTGGCTGGCCGCGATGCGGCGCGCCATCGACATCGCCGTGGCCGAGGGCCACCTGGCCCCCGATACCGACGCCGCCCAGGTGGCGTTCGAAGTGCATGCTCTGATCCTGGCGCTGCACTACGAAGCCCGTTTCCTGCACAGCCCGGAGTCGCTCAGCCGCGCGGTGCGGGCCTTCGAGAGCATCCTGGCCCGCCAGCAACCCCCGGCGCCTGCGGCCCCTGCCGGCCGCAAGCGCTGAATCCCCTTTCCGTTTCACAAACCCCAGCAAGGAGTCCACCATGCCCGTCTACAACCCGCCTCTGCGCGACATGCAGTTTGTGATGCACGAAGTGCTCAAGGTCACCGACACCTTCCGCGAGATCCCGGCGCACGCCGAGATCGATGTGGACACCATCAACGCCGTGCTCGAAGAAGCCGGCAAGTTCGCCAGCCAGGTCATCTTCCCGCTCAACATCAGCGGCGACACCGAGGGCTGCAAGCTCGACCCCAAGACCCACGAAGTCACCACCCCCAAGGGCTTCAAGGAAGCCTACAAGCAGTACATCGAAGGCGGCTGGGCTGCGCTCAGCTCCGACCCCGAGTACGGTGGTCAGGGCCTGCCGCTGGCGGTCAACCAGTGCCTGTACGAAATGATGAACTCGGCCAACCAGGCCTGGACCATGTACCCCGGCCTGACCCACGGCGCCTACGCTTCGCTGCACACCCACGGCACCGACGAGCAGAAGGCCACCTACCTGGCCAAGATGGTCAGCGGCGAATGGACCGGCACCATGTGCCTGACCGAACCGCACTGCGGCACCGACCTGGGCCTGATGCGCACCAAGGCCGAACCGCAGCCCGATGGCACCTACAAGCTCACCGGCAACAAGATCTTCATCAGCGCCGGTGAACACGACATGGCCGACAACATCGTCCACCTGGTGCTGGCCCGCCTGCCCGATGCGCCCCCCGGCATCAAGGGCATCAGCCTCTTCGTGGTGCCCAAGTTCCTGGTCAACAAGGACGGCAGCCTGGGCGAGCGCAACGGCATCTACTGCGGCGGCCTGGAGCACAAGATGGGCATCCACGGCAACGCCACCTGCCAGATGGTGCTGGATGGCGCCGTGGGCACCATGGTTGGCCAGCCGAACAAGGGCATGCAGGGCATGTTCGTCATGATGAACGCCGCCCGCCTGGGTGTGGGCAACCAGTCGCTGGGCCTGACCGAAGTGGCCTACCAGAACGCCCTGGCCTATGCCAAGGACCGCATCCAGATGCGCAGCCTCTCCGGCCCCAAGGCCAAGGACAAGCCGGCCGACCCGATCATCGTGCACCCCGACGTGCGCCGCATGCTGCTGACCGCCAAGGCCTACGCCGAGGGCGGCCGCGCCCTGGCGCTGTTCTGCGCGGTGCTGCTGGAGAAGGTGCATGCCCACCCGGACGAGAAGGTCCGCAAGGACAGCGACGAGATGCTCTCGCTGCTGACCCCGATCTCCAAGGCCTTCCTGACCGACAACGGCTACCTGGCCGCCACCGAGTGCCAGCAGGTGTTCGGCGGCCACGGCTACATCAAGGAATGGGGCATGGAGCAGTTCGTGCGCGATGCCCGCATCAACATGATCTACGAGGGCACCAACACCATCCAGTCGCTGGACCTGCTGGGCCGCAAGGTGCTGGGCAACAACGGCGCCACGCTGCGCAAGTTCGGCAAGCTGGTCGGCCGTCTGGTGGAGGAAGAGGGCGTCAACGAGAAGATGGCCGAGTTCATCAACCCGGTGGCCTACCTGGGTGAGCAGATGACCAAGTTCACCACCGAAATCGGCTTCAAGGCGCTGCAGAACCCCGACGAGGCCGGTGCCGCCGCCGTGCCCTACCTGCGGGTGGCCGGTCACCTGGTGTTCGGCTACTTCTGGGCGCTGATGGCGCGCGAAGCCCTGCAGAAGATCGCGGCCGGCAGCACCGACCCGTTCTACACCGCCAAGCTCCAGACCGCGCGCTTCTACTTCGCCAAGCTGTTCCCCGAGACCGCCACCCTCATGCGCACCGCGCGTGCCGGTGCCGCCGTGCTGATGAACACCGACGAGGCCCTGGCCTGATCGCCATGAAGAAGCCGCTGCTCGCCGCCCTGCTGGTCCTGGCCGGTGCCTCCGTCTCTGCGCAGATGAGCCCGGTCGGTCTGTGGAAGACCATCGACGACGATTCCGGCAAGGAAAAGTCGCTGGTGCGCATCACCGAGAAGGACGGCGTGTTCGTCGGCCACATCGAGCGCCTGCTGGACCCCGCCACCGACCCCAGGTCGGTGTGCGAGAAGTGCACCGACGACCGCAAGGACCAGCCGGTGGTGGGCATGAACATCCTGCGCGGCGTGCGCCAGAGCGCCAGCGACCCGACCCTGTACGAGGGCGGCACCATCGTCGACCCCAACAACGGCAAGGTCTACCGCAACCGGCTCAAGCCGGTGAACGGCGGCCAGCAGCTGGAGATGCGCGGCTACCTCGGCCCGTTCTACCGCACGCAGGTCTGGCAGCGGGTCCAGTGACCCGCGCTCCCTCCCTTTCTGGAAATCCCATGAACCGATTCAATGTCAGGAAAGTCGCCGTGCTCGGCGCGGGCGTGATGGGCGCGCAGATCGCTGCGCACCTGGTCAACGTCAAGGTGCCGGTCGTTCTCTTTGACCTGCCCGCCAGGGAAGGCCCGAAGAACGGCATCGTGACCCGTGCGGTCGAGAACCTCAAGAAGCTCAAGCCGTCGCCGCTGGGCGTGGCCCGCGATGCCGACCTGATCGGCCAGGCCAACTACGAAGATCACATGGAGCAGCTGCGTGACTGCGACCTGATCATCGAGGCCATTGCCGAGCGCATGGACTGGAAGCTCGACCTCTACCGCAAGATCGCGCCCTTCGTGGCCGAACACGCCATCGTCGCGTCCAACACCTCGGGCCTGTCGATCACGAAGCTGTCCGAAGCCCTGCCGGAGGCCATCAAGCCGCGCTTCTGCGGCATCCACTTCTTCAACCCGCCGCGCTACATGACGCTGGTGGAGCTGATCGCCACGCCCACCACCCAGCCCCACATCCTGGACGACCTGGAGACCTTCGTCACCACCGGCCTGGGCAAGGGCGTGGTGCGCGCCAAGGACACGCCCAACTTCGTGGCCAACCGCATCGGCATCGCCGGCATGCTCTCCACCATGAAGGAGGTCGAGAACTTCGGCCTCACCTTCGACGTGGTGGACGACCTCACCGGCAAGCGCCTGGGCCGCGCCAGCTCCGGCACCTTCCGCACCGCCGACGTGGTGGGCCTGGACACCATGGCCCACGTCATCAAGACGCTGCAGGACAACCTGAGCGAGGCCACCGACCCGTTCTACGGCAGCTTCGGCACCCCGCCGGTGCTGAAGGCGCTGCTGGAGGCCGGCCACCTGGGTCAGAAGACCAAGGCCGGCTTCTACAAGAAGGTCGGCCGCGACGTCATGCGCTTCGAGCTGGACAGCGGCGAGTACGTGCCCGCCGGCCAGAAGGCCGACGAGGTGTACGGCCGCATGCTCAGGAAGCCGGCCGCCGAACGCCTGCGCCTGTTGCGCAACGCCGAAGGCGCGCAAGGCCGGTTCCTCTGGGCCATCCTGCGCAACAGCTTCCATTACGCCGCGGTGCACCTGGCCACCATCGCCGAGACCGCCCGCGATGTCGACCAGGCCATGCGCTGGGGCTTCGGCATGAAGCAGGGCCCCTTCGAGCTGTGGCAGGAAGCCGGCTGGCTGGAGGTGGCGAAGATGGTCCAGGAGGACATCGACGCCGGCCGTGCGCTGTGCAAGGCGCCGCTGCCGGAGTGGGTGTTCAAGGGCCCGGTGGCCGAGGCGGGTGGTGTGCACACGCCGCAGGGTTCCTGGAACCCGGCCAAGGGCGTGTTCGAGCCGTACCGGGTGCTGCCGGTGCATGCGCGCCAGCATTTCCCCGAGCGCCTGCTGGGCGAGGGCGGGCTGGACTACCGCACCGCCGGCACCACCATCGAGGAGAACGACAGCCTGCGCGTCTGGACCCTGGACGAGCAGGTGCTGATCGCCAGCATCAAGACCAAGATGCACGCCATCAGCCCCGAGGTGTGCGAAGGCCTGATGGCCGCCGTCGACCTGGCCGAGCAGCGTTACCAGGGCCTGGTGATCTGGTCGGGCGACGAGCCCTTCAGCGCCGGCGCCGACCTGCAGGCCATGCTGCCGGCCTTCATGGCGGTGGGCGTGTCGGCCATCGAGGAGGCCGAAGGCTTCATGCAGCAGATGATGCTGCGCCTGCGCTACGCCAACGTACCGGTGGTGTCCGCGATCCGGGGTCTGGCGCTGGGCGGTGGCTGCGAGCTGGCGGTGCACAGCGCCCGCCGCGTGGCCCACATGGAGAGCTATATCGGTCTGGTGGAAGTGGGCGTGGGTCTGGTGCCGGGTGCCGGCGGCCTGACCTACATTGCCCGCCGCGCCGCCGAGAACGCCGAAGCCTCCACCGGCAAAGACCTGCTGCCGTTCCTGACCGAAGGCTTCACCGCGGCCGCCATGGCCAAGGTCGGCACCAGCGCGCTGGAGTCGCGCCAGCTGGGCTACCTGCTGCCGTCGGACGTGGTGGTGCCGCACAAGGACGAGCTGCTGTTCGTGGCCATCAACGAAGCGCGTGCCCTGTTCGCCAGTGGCTGGCGGGCGCCGCACAAGCGGCTGTTCCCGGTGGCCGGCCGCGACGGCCGCGCGACCATCATGGGTCAGCTGGTCAACATGCGCGACGGCGGCTTCATCAGCCAGCACGACTTCCACATCGCCAGCCTGATCGCCAAGGTGGTCACCGGCGGCGATGTCGACCCCGGCACCCTGGTCAGCGAGGAATACCTGATGACGCTGGAGCGGCAGGCCTTCTGCGCGCTGATCGTCCATCCCAAGACCCAGGAACGCATCCTCGGGATGCTCAACACCGGCAAGCCGGTCCGGAACTGAGGACACCCCATGAAACAAGTTCAAGACGCGTACATCGTCGCCGCCACCCGCACGCCCATCGGCCGCTCGCACAAGGGCTCCTTCCGGAACCTGCGCCCCGACGAGCTGCTGGCCCATGTGCTGCGTTCGGCCATGGCCCAGGTGCCGAACCTGGACCCGAAGGCGGTGGAGGACATCATCTGCGGCTGCGCCATTCCGGAAGGCCAGCAGGGCCTGAACGTGGCGCGTGTGGGTGCGGTGCTGGCCGGCCTGCCGCACAGCGTGGGCGGCATCACCGTCAACCGCTTCTGCGCCTCCGGCCTGTCGGCCGTGGCCATGGCGGCCGACCGCATCCGCGTCGGTGAGGCCGACGTCATGATCGCCGCCGGCACCGAGAGCATGAGCATGGTGCCCATGATGGGCAACAGCCCCAGCCTGTCGCCCACCATCTTCCGCAGCACCGAAGACATCGAGAGCTACGGCATTGCCTACGGCATGGGCCTGACCGCCGAGAAGGTGGCGCAGCAGTGGAAGGTGTCGCGCGACGCGCAGGACGCCTTCGCCCTGCAGTCGCACCAGCGCGCTGTCATCGCCATGAAGAACGGCGAGTTCGCCAACGAGATCACGCCGGTGGAAGTGACCGACCGCAGCGTCGACCTGGCCACCGCCGAGGTGTCCACCCGCACCCGCACCATCAGCCTGGACGAAGGCGCCCGCCCCGACACCACGCTGGAAGGCCTGGGCAAGCTGCGCACCGTGTTCGCGGCGCGTGGCTCGGTCACGGCGGGCAACAGCTCGCAGACCAGCGACGGTGCCGGTGCCCTCATCCTGGTGAGCGAAGCCGCCCTTAAGCGCTACAACCTCACGCCGCTGGCCCGCTTCGTGAGCTATGCCAGCCGGGGTGTGCCGCCGCACATCATGGGCATCGGCCCGGTCGAGGCCATTCCGGCCGCGCTGAAGAACGCCGGCCTGAAGCAGGACGACATCGACTGGTTCGAGCTGAACGAAGCCTTTGCCGCGCAGTCGCTGGCGGTGCTGAACACCCTGGGCCTGGACCCGGCCAAGGTCAACCCCATGGGCGGCGCGATTGCGCTGGGTCACCCCCTGGGCGCCACCGGTGCCATCCGCTCGGCCACCGTGGTGCATGCGCTGCAGCGCCACCACAAGAAGTACGGCATGGTCACCATGTGCGTCGGCATGGGGCAGGGCGCAGCGGGGATCTTCGAGCGGGTATAACCGCCGGCATGAACCATCCCTTCGACACCGCCGTCGCGCTGCAGGCGCTCGGCGAGGGCGCCTTCCAGGGCGCCACCTCGGCGGCCTATGCCAACATGGTCGGGCCCTATGGCGGCATCACTGCCGCCACCCTGGTGCAGGCCATCCTGCAGCACCCCGATCGGCTGGGCGAGCCGCTGTCGCTCACCGTCAACTTCGCGGCCGCGGTGGCCGATGGCGGCTTCGAGGTGCGGGCCGATCCGGTGCGCACCAACCGCTCCACCCAGCACTGGGTGGTGACCCTGCAGCAGCAGGGCGAGGTGGTGGTCACGGCCACCGCCATCACGGCAGCGCGCCGCACCACCTGGAGCGTGGACGATGCCCCGCTGCCGCAGGTGCTGTCGGCGGCCGCCCTGTCGCGGCGCCCCGAAGCCCCGGTGCCCTGGATCGGCCGTTACGACATCCGCTTTGCCAAGGGCTCGCTGCCCCGCCACTGGGACGGCGCCGAGAGCCCGGCCGGCACCACGCTGTGGGTGCGCGACGAGCCGCCCAGGCCGCTCGACTTCGCCAGCCTCACCGCCCTGTCCGACGTGTTCTTCCCGCGCGTCTGGCTGCGCCGTGCGACCCGCGTGCCGGCCGGCACCGTGTCCATGACCATCTACTTCCACGCCGGTTCGGCGGACCTGGAGGCGGTCGGTGAAGGCTGGCTGCTGGCCGAATGTGGCGCCAGCGCCTTCCGCAACGGCTTTTCCGACCAGCATGCCCACCTGTGGGACGCCGAGGGCCGGCTGCTGGTCACCACCCACCAGGTCGTCTACTACAAGGAATGACCGTTCTCGGGCCGGGCCCGCTCAGGGCCGGCCCAGGAAGAGGTACAGGCCGGTGAAGCCTTTGGGCGCGCTCACCAGGCTCAGGTAGAGCGGACCGATGCCGGTGTCGGCCCCGATGAACAGGCTGCCGGCGCCCCGCAGGTCGCGCAGCGACACATCGCGCCGGTTGGCCCAGGCATTGCCCGCTTCCAGCGAACCACCGGCGAACAGAGCACGCGCCGGGCCGGCATCGAACGGCAGCCGCCGGTAGTAGGTGAGCCGCCCGAAGGCCAGGTAGTTGCCCGCCACCTGGCCGACCCGGTAGCCCGAGAGCTGCTGGAAGCCACCCAGCGAATACTCGTCGACCGCACCCAGCGGCACATCACTGGCCCGCGCCAGCCGGGCACCCACATTCAGCGTGTGCGGGCCCCAGCTCTTGACCGCCGTCACCGACGCCTCGACCCGGTCGAACGGCCCCGAGGGCAGGTTGTCGTAGCTGCGCCGGCCCACCACCGCCTCGCCCATGGCCCGGTAGCCGCGCGAGGGGAAGTTGGCGTAGTCCAGCTGGTCGGCCATGACGGTGGCTCGCACGCCGGCTTCACGCCAGCGCTGGGTCTGCGCGACGTTGAGCGGAATGGCCCGCGACACCAGTTCGGGCGTGGTGCTGCGCTGCGCCCCGATCACGCCCAGCCGCATCTCGCCGATGGTGCCGCGCAGCCCGATCGGCCAGCCGATGTCGGCACCCACCTGCACGCCCTGCCGCTGCACCAGCGCCAGCGCCTCGCCCGACGGCGCGAACAGCTCCACCTTGCGCACCCGGCCGTCGATGTAGGCCGCCACGAAGCGCTCGCTGGCCAGCCCGAGCGGCTGGTAGATCTCGGAGAACACGCCCAGCGTCTCGCCCAGCTGCACCCGGTTGCGCCATTCCGCGCCGCTGTCGTTGAGCCAGTGCCGGTTGTGGCTGAGGCGCAGGTTGAAGGCGCCCTGGCCCTGGAAGTCGGTGCGCAGGTCGATGCCCAGCCGCAGGTAGTTCGGGCCCCAGTTGTTCTCGCGCAGCAGGATGGCCAGGTCTTCCTGGTCGGTGCCGGGGCGGCGCACCAGGCTGTAGTCGATGCGTTCGTAGTCGCCGGCGGCGGCCAGCTTCTGCAGGTCGTCCTCGATGCGGTCTACATCCACCCGCTGGCCCACGCCGGTGTCCAGCCCGGCCTCCAGCCGCTCGGCCCGGCGTTCGTTGACGCCCTCGAAACGGATGCTGGCAATGCGGCCCACCCGTTCGGTGTTGCCCACCGCCGCCTCGACGCGTGCACTCACCCAGCGGGCGTAACGGTCCTGCGGCGCCGAGAAGCGCTGCAGCGCGGCGGTGACGGTGTCGGCGTACTCGCGGCCGATGCGCACCAGTTCCGGCGCCCGTTCGAAGTCGGCCGAGGTCAGCTTGCCCAGCGGCGGGGTGAGCAGCAGGTCCGACGGGGTGAGCGTGGCGATGCTGGCCTGCACGTTCTGCTCGGTCAGGATGTTGACCATCTGCGCCGTGATGCCCAGCACCGTGCCCAACGTCTCGCGGCCGGCCAGCGGGGTGCCGATGTTGACCGCGATGATCACGTCCGCCCCCATGCGGCGGGCCACGCCCACCGGCAGGTTGTCCACCAGCCCGCCGTCGCCCAGGATGCGTTCGCCCACCGTGACCGGCGAGAACACCCCCGGCACCGACATGCTGGCGCGCAGGGCGGTGGCCAGGTCGCCGCTGTCCATGACCACCGGCTGCCCGGTCTCCATGTCGGTGGCCACGGCGCGGAACGGTGTGGGCAGCTGGTCGAAGCTGGTCAGGTGGCGGGTGGGCAGGGTGTAGCGGCGCAGCAGCATTTCCAGCGACCGGCTGGACACCGCGCCGGTGGGCAGGCGGAACCCGCCTTCCCGAAAACCCAGGGCCAGCACCGGCGAGAGCTCGAAGTCTTCTTCCTTGCGGCGCTGCGACAGCAGCTGGCGCGGCTCGCGGCTGTTGAACAGGTCGCCCCACTGCACCGCCAGGATTTCGCGCTCCAGCTCGTCGGCCGTCATGCCGCTGGCGTACAGCCCGCCGACGATGGCGCCCATCGAGGTGCCCACGATCATGTCCACCGGCACCCGGGCGGCCTCCAGCGCCTTGAGCACGCCCACATGGGCGAAGCCGCGTGCGCCGCCGCCGGAGAGCACCAGCGCCACCTTGGGGCGCGCAGCGGCATCGGACGGCGCGGGCGGGCCGGGGGGGGTCTGGGCCAGGGCCGGCAGCCAGCACAACGGCAGCGCCAGCAGGAGGGTCAGGAAGGTTCGCATGGCCCGAGTTTAGGAGGCCGGCCTGGGCTGCCCGCCCCAATCCACACCGGGCTTTCGTGTTAATTTGTGCCCCGCGTCCGGACCCGCCGGACCGACATCCGCATCCACCGAGACAACCCCCATGAGCGACATCCTCGTCCACACCGAAGCCGGCGTCTGCAGCATCACCTTCAACCGCCTCGACAAGAAGAACTCCATCACCGCCGCCATGTACGGCGCCATGGCCGATGCCCTGCAGGCCGCGCAGGACGATGCCGCCGTGCGCGTGGTCATGTTCCAGGGCCACGAGACCATCTTCTCGGCCGGCAACGACATCGCCGACTTCCTGAACCAGCCCCCGGCCGGCGAAGACGCACCGGTGTTCCGCTTCCTGCGCGGCCTGGCCGCCTTTCCCAAGCCGGTGATCGCCGCCGTCTGCGGCCCGGCCGTGGGCATCGGCACCACGCTGCTGTTCCATTGCGACCTGGTCTATGCCGGCGACAACGCCGCCTTCTCCATGCCCTTCGTCAACCTCGGCCTGTGCCCGGAAGCCGCCAGCAGCCTGCTGGTGCCGCAGATGCTGGGTTACCACCGCGCCGCCGAAGCCCTGCTGCTGGGCGAGCCCTTCATGGCCGAGGCCGCGCTGGAGGTGGGCCTGGTCAACCGGGTGCTGCCGCCCACCGAAGCCCGCGCCTATGCCCACACCGTGGCCGCCAAGCTGGCCGCCAAACCCATGAGCAGCCTGGTCGAGACCAAGCGCCTCATGAAGAAGGGCCAGGCCGCGCAGGTGCAGGCCGTCATGGCGGAAGAGGGCGCCAGCTTCGGCCGCATGCTGCGCGAGCCGGCCGCCCGCGAGGCCTTTGGCGCCTTCATGGAGCGCCGCAAGCCGGACTTCTCGAAGGTCTGAGCGGGCCTGAGACCGCGCGGCTTCAGCCGTTGCGGCGGGCCACCCAGTAGGCGGCGCCCTGGGCGCCATAGCGCTCGCTGTGCGGCACGTCGCGCTCCAGGGTGAAGGTGTCGCCCGGCAGCAGGTGCCGTGTGTGACCGGCCACGGTGAGCCACATCTCGCCGGCCGACACCACGGCGTCGGCCGCGAACGGATGGGTGTGCTCTTCCAGCACGGTGTGGGGGGCCCACCGGCGTTCCAGCACTTCGTCGAATCCCCGGGCCAGGGCCTGGGCGCGGAAGGTGTCGAAGGTCATGTCCATCGGCGCATTGTGCGTGGCCCGGCCGGCTGCCGCATCAGACCGCGCCGATGGCCATCAGCCCATCGCGGGTGCCGGCGGACGCGGCGGCCAGCGCCTGTTCGTGGCGGGTCTGGTGCCGGCCCACCAGCCGCGCCGACGCGGTGGTGCGCGAGCGGCAGTACCAGTGGCAGGTGTGCTGGAACAGCAGCAGTTCGGCCGTCATGCAGAAGGCCTTGGCGCGCGGGTCCAGCCCCGCTTCGTTGTGGGCCACGCGGGTGATGCCGTCGGCATGGATGCGCAGCGCCTGCGGCAGCTCGAAGCAGGCCTTGGGCCACCAGCGGGTCACGCCCGGCAGCAGCATCGGCAGGCGCGACACCCGGGCCATCGGCCCCGACATCGATGCCGTGTCGGCCGCCAGCCGCTGCATCTGTGACACCAGCAGGGTCTCGTGCCCCTCCATCACCTGCCAGACGCTGCGGCGGCGTTCCTCGTCGGCCTCGCCGAGGGCGCGCATGTAGCCCTCGATCAGGGTCTGCATCAGCTGTTCAAGCTGGTAGGGGTTGAGCAGGGCGCGCAGCATCAGCACGCGGCGGGCCTGCTCGTAGCGGTTGTAGAAAAAGGCGCCCACGGCGCCCACCAGAATCCAGAAGGAGAGGTCCATGGCGGTATTGTCCACGCGGGCCACGCCGCTCGGCTCGATTTATGCAGAGCGCGTGCTTGCTGAAAATCTTTCGCGCTGCTATGGTCGGCGCCATGCCCGCCACCGCTCCCCTGTTGCCCGCCGAACGCCGAGGGCGCGGCCGTCCCCGCAAGACCGCTGACGAACGCGACGACGGCAACCGCCGCCAGCTGCTGCTGCGCACCGCGGCCGGCCTGTTCCGCCAGCAGGGCTTTGCCGCCACCAGCACGCGCGACATGGCCGCCGCAGCCGGCATGCAACCCGGCTCGCCCTTCTACCACTTCGAGAACAAGCAGGCCCTGCTGGCGGCCGTCATGCTCGAAGGCATGGAGCGGGCCACCCGCCACCAGGCCGAGGCCATGCAGGCCGCCGCCGATGCGGCCCAGCGCGCAGGCCGCACGCTCGGTGCCCGCGACTGCCTGCGGGTGCTGGTGCGCAGCCATTTCGACGTACTGCTTGGCCCCGAGAGCGACTTCATCCCGGTCATGCTGTACGAATGGCGTTCGCTCAGTGCCATGCAGCGCGATGCCGTCAACCAGCTGCGCCGCGGCTACGAGGCGGCCTGGGTGCCGGTGCTGCAGGCCCTGCATGCCCAGGGCGCGCTGCAGGGCGATCCGTCGCTCGCGCGGCTGATGATCTTCGGCGCCCTGAACTGGGCGGTGCAGTGGTACGACCCCGCCCGCCGCGCCACGCTCGACGACCTCACCCAGGCCGCGCTGCAGCTCTTCCTGAAGGAGCCCGCATGAGCAGCGCACGCTTTGAATCGAACTTCCGCCCCGACGACCCGCAGGCCCTGCAGCGGCGCGAGGCCATGCTGGCCCGCATCGCGCAGTGGCGTGCGCTGGAAGAGCGGGCCGCCGCCGCATCGGCCCGCAGCCGTCCCACCTTCGAGCGGCGCGGCCAGCTGCTGCCGCGCGAACGCATCGCGCTGCTGCTCGACCCCGGTGCGCCGTGGCTGCTGCTGTGCTCGCTGGCCGGTTACCTGCAGGACACCCCCGACCCCGAACGCTCGGTGCCCGGTGGCGGCATGCTGGCCGGCATCGGCATGGTCGCCGGTGTGCGCTGCATGGTGGTGGCCAGCGACTCCGGCATTGAGGCCGGCGCCATCCAGCCGCGCGGGCTGGAGAAGATATTGCGGGTGCAGGCCATCGCGCTGGAGAACCGCCTGCCCTTCATCCACCTGGTGGAGAGCGCCGGCGCCAACCTCATGCGCTACGAGGTGGAAGGCTTCGTGCTGGGTGGCGGCCTGTTCCGCAACCTGGCCCGCCATTCGGCCGCCGGCCTGCCGGTGATCACGGTGCAGCACGGCTCCGGCACCGCCGGCGGCGCCTACATGCCCGGCCTGTCCGACGTGGTGATCCTGGTGCGTGGCCGCTCACGCGCGTTTCTGGCCGGCCCGCCGCTGCTGCTGGCCGCCACCGGCGAAGTGGCCACCGAAGAAGAACTGGGCGGCGCCGAGATGCACGCCACCGTCTCCGGCCTGGGCGAACACCTGACCGAGAACGACCGCGAAGCCCTGGGCCTGGCGCGCGAGGTGGTGGCCCGCACCGGCTGGCAGGCCGCTGCCCGGGCGGTGGCACCGCCACCGCTGTTCGACCCCGAAGAACTGCTGGCCATCATGCCCGCCCACCACCGCGAACCGGTGGACCTGCGCGAGGTCATGCTGCGGCTGGTCGATGCTTCCGACCTGCTCGAATTCAAGCCCCTGTACGGTGCCGCCACCGTGTGCGCGCAGGCCCGCATCGGCGGCCATGCGGTGGGCATCGTCGGCAACAACGGCCCCATCGACGTGGCCGGTGCCAACAAGGCGGCCCACTTCATCCAGTGGATGTGCCAGCTCGGCCACGCCATCGTTTACCTGCAGAACACCACCGGCTACATGGTGGGCCGCGAGAGCGAACAGGCCGGCATGATCAAGCACGGCAGCAAGATGATCCAGGCCGTGGCCAATGCCACGGTGCCGCAGATCACGGTGCAGTGCGGTGCCAGCTTCGGTGCCGGCAACTACGGCATGTGCGGCCGGGCCTACGCGCCGCGCTTCCTGTTCAGCTGGCCCGGCGCGCGCACGGCGGTCATGGGTGGCGAGCAGGCCGCCCGCACCATGCAGATCGTGGCCGAGGCCGGGCTGGCCCGCAAAGGTGTGGCCACCGACACCCCCGAGGTGCAGGCGCAGCTCAAGGTGCAGTCGGACGCCATCGTGCAGCGCTTCGACCAGCAGGCCGACGCCTTTTTCACCAGCGGCCTGGTGCTGGATGACGGCGTCATCGACCCGCGCGACACCCGCGCCGTGCTCGCCTTCTGCCTCGACACCGTGGCCGAGGCGGCGCAACGCACCGCACGGCCGATGCAGTTCGCCGTTGCGCGTATGTAGGTCGCATGCAGGACCGAAACCCCCGAGGAGACATCGGATGCAGTTCACCCACGAACACCGCGAGATGCAGAAGACGCTGAGGCGTTTCATCGACGACCACATCAACCCCCATGTGGACGCCTGGGAAGCTGCCGAGATGTTCCCGGCCCACGAGGTGTTCCGCGAACTCGGGCGCCTGGGGCTGCTGGGCCTGACCAAGCCCGAGGCCTGCGGTGGTGCCGGCCTGGACTACAGCTACAGCGTGGCCATGGCCGAGACGCTGGGGCACATCCACTGCGGCGGGGTGCCCATGGCCATCGGCGTGCAGACCGACATGGCCACGCCCGCGCTGGCCCGCTTCGGCAGCGACGAGCTCAAGGCGCAGTTCCTGGCCCCGGCCATTGCCGGCGAGGCGGTGGCCTGCATCGGCGTGAGCGAACCCGGCGCCGGCAGCGACGTGGCCGCCATCCGCACCCATGCCCGCAAGGACGGCGACGACTACGTCATCTCCGGCCAGAAGATGTGGATCACCAACAGCCTGCAGGCCGACTGGATCTGCCTGCTGGTCAACACCGGCGACGGCCCGGCCCACAAGAACAAGAGCCTGGTCATGGTGCCGCTGCGCGAGGGCGGCAAGCCGGTCAAGGGCTTCGAGGTGAGCCAGAAGATCCGCAAGATCGGCATGCACAGCAGCGACACCGGCCTGCTGCACTTCGACGAGGTGCGGGTGCCGCAGCGCTACCGCATCGGCGAGGAAGGCGCCGGCTTCATCTACCAGATGCAGCAGTTCCAGGAAGAGCGGCTGTGGTGCGCCGCCAGCGTGCTGGAAGCGCTGAACAACTGCATCGAATGGACCATTGAATGGGCGCGCGAACGCCAGCTGTTCGGTGCCCACCTGATCGACCAGCAGTGGGTGCAGTTCAAGCTGGCCGAGCTGCGCACCGAGGTGGAAGCCCTGCGTGCGCTCACCTACCTGGCTTGCGAGCGCTATGTGGCCGGCGAGGACGTGACCGAATGGGCCACCATGGCCAAGCTCAAGGCCGGCCGCCTGAACCGGCTGGTGCCCGACACCTGCCTGCAGTTCTGGGGCGGCATGGGCTTCACGCTGGAGAACAAGGTCTCGCGCATGTACCGCGACGGCCGCCTGGCCTCCATCGGCGGCGGGGCCGATGAAGTGATGCTGGGCATCCTGGCCAAGACCATGGGCATGGCCAAAAAGCCGCGCTGACCATGCAGCCCGTCCGCGTGCAACGCCTGCTTATCGCCAACCGGGGCGAGATTGCGCGGCGCATCGTCCGCACCGCGCACCGCATGGGCGTGGCCACCGTGGCCATCTACAGCGAGACCGACGCCACCGCGTTGCATGTGCGCGAAGCCACCAGCGCCTTCGCCCTGGGCGGCCGAACCGCCGCCGAGAGCTACCTGCGCATCGACCGCCTGCTGGAGGCCGCCCGCGCCACTGGCGCCGACGCGGTGCACCCCGGCTACGGCTTCCTGAGCGAGAACGCCGACTTCGCGCAGGCCGTCATCGACGCCGGGCTGGTGTGGGTCGGCCCGCCACCGGCCGCCATCCGCGCGCTGGGCAGCAAGGCCGCTGCCAAGGCGCTGGCACAACAGCACGGCGTGTCGGTGCTGCCGGGTTACGCCGGGGCTGACCAGGCTGACGCCACCTTTTTGGCCGAAGCGCAGCGCGTGGGCTACCCGCTCATGGTCAAGGCCGTGGCCGGTGGCGGCGGGCGCGGCATGCGCCTGGTGCACAGCGCGGCCGATCTGCCCGCCGCCCTGGCCAGCGCCCGCGCCGAAGCCCTGGCCGGCTTCGGCAACGCCGACCTGCTGATCGAACGCGCCCTGCTGCGCCCCCGCCATGTGGAGGTGCAGGTGCTGGCCGACGCGCACGGCCACTGCATCCACCTGGGTGAACGCGACTGCTCGGTGCAGCGCCGCCACCAGAAGATCATCGAAGAAGCCCCCAGCCCCGCCGTGGACCAAGCCCTGCGCCAACGCCTGGGCGATGCCGCCGTGGCCCTGGCGAAGGCGGCCGGCTATGTGGGCGCAGGCACGGTCGAATTCCTGCTGGAAGACGGGCAGTTCTTCCTCATGGAGATGAACACCCGCCTCCAGGTGGAGCACCCGGTGACCGAGATGCTCACCGGCCTCGACCTGGTCGAATGGCAGCTGCGCATCGCCCGGGGCGAGCCGCAGCCCCTGCAACAGGCCGACCTGCGCTGGCACGGCCACGCCATCGAGGTGCGGCTGTGTTGCGAAGACGAACACTTTGCCCCCCACACCGGCACCGTGGCCGCCTTTGCCGAGCCACCACCCGGCTCCGGCCTGCGGTTCGACCACGCCATCGAGCCCGGCCTGGTGGTCGGCCCGCACTTCGATTCCATGCTGGGCAAGCTCATCGTCCACGCTCCCACCCGCGGGGAAGCCACTGAACGGCTGACCCAGGCGCTGCACGCCACCGTGCTGCTCGGCCTGCCCAACAACCGCGAACTGCTCGCCGCCTGCCTGCGCCACCCGGTGTTTCTGGCCGGGCAGGCCCTCATCCCGTTTCTGGAAGAGCAGGGCGATGCGCTGCGCCAGCCCCTGCAGCCGGATGCCGCCGCACAGCTCGCCGCCGTGCTGGCCGCCTGGGCCCACGGCCGGCCCTTCGCCGACCGGTTGCCGTGCCCCTTGGCCCGCCCGCTGCGCTGGCGCTGCGGCCCCGCCACGCTGGCGCTGCGGGTGCAGGAGCTTGGCCACGGCCACGTCACGGTGGCGCTGGGTGAGCAGACCCGCACCGCCCGCATCGAACCCGGCGCGGTGCACATCGACGGCATCCGCCACACCGCCATCGCCGTGGCCCTGCCTGCGCAGGGCGGCGTGCCCACCTGGCAGGTGCAGCTGGGCACAGCGCGCGGCAGCCACACCCTCACCCTGCAAGACCTCAGCCACCAGCCGCCACAGGGTGGCGCGGGCGACGGCGGTGACGGCGGTGTCGCCGGTGGCGAGGTGCGCGCGCCCTTCAACGGCCGCGTGGTCGCGCTGCTGGTGCAGCCCGGCCAGCGCGTGGCCCGGGGCGACGCCCTGCTGGCCATCGAAAGCATGAAGATCGAACACCGCATCAGCGCCCCGCGCGACGGCGTGGTCGACACCATCACGGTCGCCATCGGCCAGCAGGTGTCGCCCGGCCAGCGCCTGCTGGGCCTGACCGCATCACCCTGAACCCCACCCATGACCAAGCCCACCCCAACCTCCCCGCCGCCCGCCGAGTTCGAGCCCGCCTTCATCCAGGGCCTGAAGGCCATCTTTGAAGAAAAGATCGTCTTCAACCAGGTGCTCGGCCTGAAGGTCACCGGCCTGCATCCCGACCACGTGACCGCCCGCATCGACATGCGCCGCGAACTGGTCGGGCACTTCAGCTACAACCGCATCCACGGCGGCGTCATCAGCGCCGGGCTCGACGCCATGGGCGGCCTGGCCGTCATGGCCGCCATCGGCGCCCGCCACATGGACGAGCCGCCCGAACAGCGCTTGCACCGCTTCGCCAAGCTCGGCACCATCGACCTGCGCATCGACTACCTGCGCCCCGGCATCGGCGACCACTTTGAACTGCGGGCCGAAGTGCTGCGCCTGGGCTCCCGCGTGGCCAGCACCCGCATGGAATTCCGGGGCGCCGACGGCAAGCTGCTGTCCACCGGCGCCGGTGCCTACATCGTCAGTTGAACCCGCTTTTCCCCAACCACAAAAGAAGGAGACAACCATGTTCAAGATCAGCGTGATGTACCCCAACACCCCCGGCGCCCGGTTCGACCACGCCTACTACCGCGACAAGCACATGCCCCTGGTCAAGGCCCGCCTGGGCGCGGCCTGCGAGTCGTACACGGTGGACAAAGGCCTGGCCGGCGGCGGCCCCGGCCAGCCCGCCACCTATGTGGCCATGTGCCACCTGTTCTGCCCCACGCTGGAAGGCTTCCAGGCCGGCATGGCCGCCCACGGCAAAGAGATCATGGGCGACATCCCCAACTACACCGACCTGGCGCCGGTGATCCAGATCAGTGAGGTGGTGGTGGGGTGAGGCGGAGTCACCCGCCCGACCACCGATCGGGCGATGCATGGCTCGCAGGGGATATCTGATTCGCATCGAATAGAATCCGCAGCAACACGGCCCCTCTCAGGGAGTTTGCCCCGGCAAATAAACTGCTGAGGGGTTTTTTATTGCCCGTCTGGTTTCTCATCCACCGGCCAGCCGTCCAGCCCTTGGGGCGGAACCCCCATGCTCTGGAGATCCAGCTCCAGATGGCGCAGATCCGGGAAAGCCTGCAACAGCCGCCCCAGCCTGCCCGGCCAGCTGGACCGTGGATTCACCACACAGAGCAGGTGCCTCGTTATCTGCAACAGCAGAAAGCAGCGGGCTCTGCTCCGTTCATGCGCTTCGAAGGCAGCCACCCAGGGCAGTTCAGCCGCCGGCGGCAGTTTCGGTTGATCGATGATGTTGCGGTTCCACAGGCGGCTGTGGTGTGCGCAGACATTGCGCAGGTAGTTGAGACTGCGCAGCCAGCTGGCAAATACGCGCCCGTTGCGAACGCCGTAGCTGCCGGAGATGGCGTCCTGGTCCTCGCTGCGCATGCCGCCGTACAGGGCGGACAAGCTGCCGAAATCCCAGATCTCACAGGCAATCCAGATGGGCAGCGGTAGACCGTAGCGGTCCTTGTGGTGGCGGATGAAGTCTTCCTGCGAACGGTTGATCAGCTGCGCATGTTTGGTCAGCCATTGGTGGTGCCTGGTGAGGCCGGTGCGCGTATCCAGCCCGCTGCTGAAATCGTCGTGAAACAGCTGGGGCTTCAGGTAAGCAAAGGCATCGGTCCTGCCCAGCGTGTGAGAGACATCCACCCGCAGAGCCACCTCGATGCGCTCCAGGGCATCCATCACCAGCAGCCTGAGCTGCTTGTCGAAGACATACAGGTCCACAGCGTTCTGGAATGTGGTCCCCGGACGAAACACGTCCAGCGCGATCCGCTCAGGCTTGCTCCGGGGGAGCGACCGGTTGCTGTGCTGCCACCGGCTGCACAGGCCGGACCTTTCGCGGAAGGCGAACCAGTACCCGCTGAGGCGGTAGTACCCGATGCGTTCCAGATAGTCCAGCGCGCGATCCTGGTCGGTGACGGACATGCCGCGGCAGACCAGCAGATCCAGCTGTGCCGTGTAGTCCTTCCATGGCTTGTCGTAGGTGATGGCCACCGGTGCTCCCCCGAAAAGCGGCATCGGATCGCCGCAAAGGGCAGCAGTAGGAATCAAGGTGGCATCCCATACCCGGGGGTGGTTGGTGGGGGGGCGATCCGTCAGGTATTCATGGGAATACCGTCATGACTCCATCGACACACCCGCCGCAGAATCATTCCCGCTCGAAAGGGCCGGTGCTTCAAACGCCGCTTGCACGTTCCGATCCACACGAAAGTGGACCTTCGTCTGCAGCCGAAAGAAGCCTCCATGCCCGATCACGCATCCTCCTCATCTCCCGCTTCCCCAACCCTTGAAGACCTGACCAGCCTCATGGCTCAGGTCTCGCTCGATCTACAGGCCATCCAGCGTCTGGCGCTGCTGGCCCAGCAACCCGACCTCAGCACCGAAGACCGGATCGCCCTGGCCCGGGGCGTGTACCGCGTGGCTGGCTCGGCAGGCTGCATGACCGATGCAGCTCAATGGCCAGATGCGGCCTCGGTGGCAGGTGCCGCTGGCGACTGGCTCATCGTTTCCGATCAGAACCAGGTCTGAGTGCCAAGGCCGCCCGGGTTCGTGGCGCGAATACTCTTCCTGGTACGATCCGGGCTGGCTTTGCAGGCACCGTTTGCGACATATCCGCACCCCATGACCGATGTTGTCTCCCCGGCCGTCCGCAGCCGGATGATGTCCGGCATCAAGGGCAGGAACACGCTCCCCGAAGTTCGGGTTCGACAGCTCCTGCATCGGCTCGGATACCGATTCAGGCTGCACCGAAAGGATCTGCCGGGGTCGCCGGATCTGGTGCTGCCCAGGCACAAGCTGGCGGTGTTCGTTCACGGCTGCTTCTGGCACATGCATGCCGGGTGCAAGTTCTCCAAGGTCCCTCAGACCAGAGCCGATTTCTGGCTGGCCAAGCTGGACAGGAATCGAGAGCGTGATCGGACGGCCCTCCTCGCGCTGAGGGAACAAGGCTGGCGCGTTCTGGTGATCTGGGAGTGCCTGCTGAGACAGCACCGGTCTGACGACGATCTGGCTGCCCTGCTGGCGGCCAAGGTGGAAGCCGTGGACGGGTTTTGCGAACTGTCGGCCACCGCGCCGACACCGCGACAGGAATCAGATGCGCCGCAAAGGCGCTGAACAGGGAAAGAATGAGCTACAGGGTGGTGGATCTCTTTGCGGGTCCGGGCGGTCTGGGAGAAGGCTTCGCTTCGTATGGCGACGGGCAGCAGTTCAGGATCGTGCTGTCGGCCGAGATGGAGGAGAGCGCTCACAAGACACTGACGCTGCGCAGCTTCTTCAGGCATGTGCGGGGCGACGCCAAAGCCATGGCCGCGTACTACGACTTCTGCCGCTCCGAGACGTCCCCACACCCCGGTGACGTGATCAGGTCGGCATGGAGCGATGCGGAGCGTGAGGCTCGCCGGCTGACCCTGGGCGAGGAAGATTCCAACCGGGAGCTGGACGAGCAGCTCACGAAAGCCCGCCTGCAGTCCGACAGGACCGTGTTGATCGGTGGCCCGCCCTGTCAGGCTTATTCGCTCATGGGTCGGGCACGCAACAAGGGCATCGTGGGTTATGTGCCCGAGGAAGACCATCGCCACTTCCTCTACCGCGAATATCTGCGCATCGTCCACCGGACCAGGCCGGCTGTGTTCGTGATGGAGAACGTCAAGGGCATCCTGTCGGCCAAGGTGGGCGGCAAGCTGGTGTTCCACGACATCCTCCGCGACTTGTCCGACCCCGGTGTGGCGCTCAAGCTGCCGGGCGGCGCCCGGTATGTGATCCATTCGCTGGTGGCGCCTGTCGCCTTCAGGCCGGGCGACGAGCCCGACTTCATCGATGCCGCCTCCTTCATCATCGAATCCGAGCGGTACGGCATTCCCCAGGCGCGTCACCGTGTGATCCTGCTGGGGGTGAGGGAGGACATTCCGTACAAGGGCAGAAAGTCCTTGGAGTCAACCGAGTCCCTCTCGGTACACCGGGCGATAGGTAGCCTGCCAAAGCTGAGGAGCAGACTCAGCAAAAACGACAGTGACCTGCTGTGGCGCGATTCAGTTCGGCAGCAAGCCGATGCTCTTGTCGTTCATGCCCAGGCTGCCGGGGAGGATTCGGTTGCTTTTGAGATGCTGAAAGCTGCTGCGAAGATTGGCAGGCACCTTGAGACTGGCGGACTTCGTTACCGAAGGTCCGTGACCGAGAGCCACGGGGGTGAGTTTCACGACTGGGTTAGAGATCCGAAGCTCGAAGTCTGGCTGAACCATGAATCCCGCTCCCATATGGACAGCGACTTGGGGCGCTATTTCTATACGGCGGCCTACGGCTTGGCACATGGGCGTACGCCTAAAGGGCACCTTGAGTTTGCGTTGAACGGCCTTGCTCCAGACCATGCAAACTGGGAGTCTGGCAAGTTCATTGATCGCTTTCGCGTGCAACTCAGAGGCAAGCCTAGCACCACGGTAACCAGCCACATCGCCAAGGACGGGCACTACTTCATTCACCCCGACCCGGCGCAGTGCCGCAGCTTCACGGTGCGGGAAGCAGCACGCCTGCAGACCTTCCCCGACAACTACTTCTTTCAGGGCAACCGGACGCAGCAGTTCCACCAGGTGGGGAATGCTGTGCCGTCCATGCTGGCGAACAAGATCGCGCACGTGGTGCACAGCATCCTGAGTTCTGCAAGTTGAAGCGCCGCTGACAGCGCCTTTTTGCAACCTCAGCCGCGCGTACGCTGAAGTTGCAGGTGCCTATTGGCAAGGGAGTTTCACCACCCTTCTGCTCTACCGTTTATCGACTTCGCATGGGCAGGCCCCATAGATGTCGCTAGAACTGGGGAAAGGGTAAACGCGAGCCCACACAGACGGCATGTGCTATACATTTCAGAAATGTTGTGCAACAGAGGTCGAATGTGAGAGACAAAAGGGCGAAGTTCGTGGAGCTTGCAACCAATCGGGTGAACAGGGCTATCAAGGAACTTCGCTTGATAGGGAACCTCTCCAATCGGTCGGCTTACGAGTACACGGAAGAGGACGCAAGGAAGATCGCGAAGGTCCTGCAGCGGGAGCTGGACCTCATGAAGCTACGGTTTTCTGGTGAGGCAAAAGGTGCCGATCCTGAGTTCAAGCTGGATTGACCAACTCAAGTGGGCCTGCGGAAATGAATCTGATTTTTCGAGAGCTGGGCGATGGCGAAATGGATCGGCCACCTACTCAGCGAGACCAGTTCAACAACGATGACGTGGAATTGGTGGACGCGCTGGTCCGGGAGTCTTTGCAGAACAGCTTGGATGCCTCCACAGGTGATCAGGTGCGAGTGCGGTTTGCCCTGCATCAGCCGGTGGATGCATCAAGGGAAGTCATCAAGGAATACCTCGATCAGCAAACGTTGACCCGCCACTTGGATGCTTGCGGAGTGAAGATCGGACCTGAGAAATTTGAGGCTGTCCGGTTGCTCCTGATCGAGGATTACGGTACCTCGGGGCTTACCGGTGAGTGGGACCGGATGGATCAGAAGCCGTTTTCGGACTTCTGGCGAAGGATGGGCAAGTCGCACAAGGCCGGCAGATCCCTTGGCAGATGGGGCCTCGGCAAGCTGGTCTTCTCAAGTTCATCGGAGTTCAAGGCCTTCTTTGGCCTCACGGTGTCCACTGATGCGCCGAACACCCCCTTGTTGATGGGGCAAGCTGTTCTCACTACGCACGAGATCGAATCCAGGAGATACGACTCCCACGGGTTTTATTGCCGCCTTGGGTCTACGCCTATGCAGCTTCCAATCACGGACGCGCAGGAAATCGCCCGATTCACCCAGGCCTGCGGCCTGCGAAGATCCGGCGAGTGTGGTCTTTCCGTCGTCATTCCCGCGCCCATCCCCAGCATCACGGAAGACCGGATAGTCGGGGCGGTGTTGAAGAACTACTTCTTCCCCATATTGCTGGGACGCCTCGTGGTGGAGGTCGGTGATCTGAAGATCGACGCTGCATCCTTTGCTCAGCTTGCCAAGAAGTACGGAGGCTCAAGATTCGAAAGCGGTGAGCTGGCCGAGTTCATCGGCTTGATGCGGAAAGTGCTGCTTGGCGAACACCAGCCCTTTGTTCTCGTGCCCTCGTGGTCCAAGACCAGCATGGAGAAGGCGCTGGAAGAGCACATCGGCCATATGCGTGAGCAGTACACGGCTGGGGACGCCATCTGCGTCAGGGCTCCGATACTGCTCAAGAACAAGTCGGGTGAGGAGCTGCAGACCTATGTGGATCTTTTCCTGAAGCAGGCCCGTGTAAACGCGGACACCATTTTTGTCAGGGACACCATCGTTCTCACGGCCGAGACGAAGTTCTTCAAGGGCAATCGGGTGCTGGCGGCGCTTTTGGCCACAGACCGCCCGATTTGTTCATTTTTGGGCGATGCAGAAAACCCCGCCCACACCAGTTGGTCTGCAACGGCAGAAAAAGTCAGCGAGGAATGGCGTTCTGCACCGGTGAAATTGCGAGAGATTCGAAGTTCCCTTCAGCAGCTTTACGATCAGATTGCCTCGTCTATTGACTTGCATGATCCCAATGCATTGGTGGACTTCTTCTCCCTCAAATCGGAGTCTGGCAGCACCGGCAGCGTCAAGCGCGGACCTATCGTCAGACCTCCCAATCCGACCCCCCCGCCGCCCAAGGAAAAGTTGTACAGATTGACGCGACTGTCCGGCGGTTTCGCCATCAAGGGCGCTAGCGGATTGGATGAGGAACAGCTGCCACTGACCATCAGAGTCCGAACCGCTTATGACGTACTTCGCGGGAATCCTTTCTCCAAACACGATCCCTTGGACTTCGATTTCACGAAGGGGGATTTGAAGATAGTAAGGGAAGGGGTCTCGGTCACATATCCTTCCGCTAATGTCATATCGATAGAGGTCACGAATCCGGGCTTTAGCGTGGAGGTGACAGGATTCGATGTCAATCGTGACTTGATTATTGATCCGTCGAGGTCGTGATGGGATACAGGATTAACTCTACCGGGAGAAAGCGGCTGCTGCGGGAATGCGTTCGGGTCCGCTTGTTTGAGCAGGGGGGTGGACGCGCCCCTACCTTTGAAGCCAATGTCAAGCTTCCGGCCGATTTGAAGTTGCCCGCCAGTGCCAAGGTATATGTTGAAGCGTATGTGAAGAGTTCTTCGATGCGCTTCGATTTCGGCACTGTCGGCCAGATTGCGCCACCTTCTGGCCTCGCTCTGACAGAAATCGATGCTGGAGCGGCAGTCCTTTTCCGCGTCAAGGTGGTAGACGAAAGTGCGGAGATCGGGCGCATTCTCGCATCGGCCGATGGGATAAGGCCGGAATCCGACTCGGATGGCGACGAGCGTAAGCCACTTCTGCCGCTGCAAAGCCGGGACTTGGGCGAAGAGATATGGCGTCTCGATATTGACAAGGACGCTGGGTGCACATTGATCGTCAATAACCGAATCCCCGATCTGATCGAACTTCTCAAATCAGATTCCAGGGCGCAATCCTTCATCTATCCGGAGGTTGTAAGGCGAATCGTCTTGTTCATTTACGGCGGCGATCCCGAATTCGACGCCGACGCTGAATGGGCGGCTGACTGGAAGGAGTGGATCGACGCTCAGCTGAATCGACAAGTGTCTGACGACGAGGTGCCTGGCCCGGATGAGGTCCAGACGCTTGCGGATGATGTTGCTGCTGCGTTCTCGCGCAGCAACAAATTCGTTTCGCGTTGGCTTTCCTTGAACATTGCGCCGATTGAAAGCGGCCTTTGAAGGTGGTTCATGACAAAAGTTAGGGTCTTGAATTCAGAGGGGCTTGCTGCATTTTCCAAGTATCTGGCTAATGTCAGACTTGAGCCCAAGTCCAGGCCGCCATTCGAGTTGCTAAATGACGGAGTCTACTCGGATCCATTCGACTCAGATGTCGATGTGAATCCTGTGGAGTTCTCGGATTCGTTCAGACTGGGTGAATACATCTGCAACGTCTTTGCGGGCTCAGAGGACCGGCTCATTTCCCGAAATCATGGCCTTTGGTCATGGCTCGCCCTCTATTTCTTCGATCAGGTGTGCAAGCCGGACGGATCCGGTAGTAGGAAGGTTCTGGAGGACGCGGTGTATGTCCTCGAAGAGCAGTTCAGCTTTCGCCGGTACTACCGCCACTGCATCCGAACGCCGTGGTTGGCTGTCAAGGAGCATGGCGAGTTCGCCAAGATATTGCTGCTCACCAGTGGCCGGGGCACTCGCACGGACATCAATGAACAACTTGGCGCCTATCAGCATCTGTTTGCAAACAAGACACTGATCGAATCTGCCTACAGGATGTATTTCGACCCGGTTCAACAGAAGCCGTTGAGGGGGGCGGGCGGGAAAGGGGGCGGCTCTGCTCGAAGGCTGGCCAGCGTCACTCGGCAGCTTGAGTTGACCTATGACATCCAAGAGTGCACTCCCGAACGCTTCATCCAACTCCTGCCCAAAGAGTTCAGGAAGTGGGCGTAGCCGGAACAAGTTCTCTAGTCGTGTCGCTCGCATGACGGAGCATCCGGTCCTTCTGTGGTGTCAGCCTACTCTGCGGAGTTGCGATCAGCTGTAGCGTCTGGCCTCACCCACCACCAAGCCCCCACCACCACCAACGCGAACCCGCTGTAGACCCAGGCCAGCAGCCACAGCGGTGCGTCCACGTACAGCAGGCGGCCGAGCCAGTGGGTGATGAAGCTCTCGCTGTAGCTGCCTTGTCCGGCGGCGCGGCGCAGGGCTTGTTCCCAAATGGTCAAGGGGCAGAGCTGGCCAAGCCAGGCCTGCACCGCAATCAGCGCCATGAGGGCCAGGTGGGTGGCGCGCAACCACCACGAGCGCACCCAGTGCCATCCGCGCCAGCCGCCCAGCAGCACCAGGGGCAGCAGGCCCACCACGAACACCACCACACCCACATGGAGCAGGAGGATGGTGTCGGCGAGCAGGGCGGCGGTGGCGGGGTTGAGCACAGCGTGTGTGTCCGGAAGCGGTTCGAGCAGCCCCTGAGAGTCTGCGGGAGTTTCGGAATTTCCGAAACTTCACCCCTTTTGCTGCCCCGCTGGCACCCGATTTCTGAAACTCCGAAACTCCGACCCGTCCAATGACTTTTGATCGCGAAGCAGCATCCGGTGCCGTCTTGTTGACCTCCGCCAGCTCGTTGGGCCCGGTGGTTCGTCAGCGTCGCAAGTCGCAAGCGTTGCGCATTGACGATGCGGCGGCGCTGATGGGTGTGTCAGCCGACCTCATGTCCCGCCTTGAAAACGGGCAAGGGTCGGTCAGGCTGGACAAGGCGCTGACCGTCCTGGACGGTCTGGGCCTGACGATGGTGGTAGTGCCCAAAGAACACCTGTGGGCGCATTTGCTCTCCCGCAGCAGCAACGCTGCCGGGGCGGATTGAGTGACTTCTGCGGGGTGACGGCCTCAGGCCGCCAGCGCCTCGCCCTGCAGGTGCACCGCCGGCTGGGCGCGCACCGACAGGTCGGTCACCAGGTAGCGGGCGTCCTGCAGTTCGGCTTCGGTCGGGGCGGCGGCGGGGCGCACCACTTCCATCGGGCGGCCCTGGGCGATGGCGTCCTGGGTGATGGCGGCGGTGGACAGGGCGGCGCCGATCAGGCTGTGGCGCTGGCCCATGCCTTCCACGCGCAGGGTCTGGCCGTATTTGCCCTTGAGGTTGCTGCACAGCTCCACGCTGTTGAGCGGCAGGCTGCGGACCCGGGGCTTGATGCCGGATTCGACCACCAGCAGTTCGCGCTCGGTCACCACCCAGACGCCACGGTTGGCGCCGACGATGCGGCCGCTGGCCAGGGCGCGGATGCGGTCCTGCCGGCCCAGGTGGGGGCGCACGGCTTCCACCACCCACTGGGGCAGGGGTTGGGTGGCGTAGGGGTCGCGGTTCTCCAGGAACATCTCCAGCAGGTGGTCGTGGTCGCGCAGGAAGTTCAGCAGGCCGATCAAGGGGGGCTCCCGGGTGTTGGTGTGGTGGAGGTCGCCTGCGAGCGTTGGCTTGTGGGTGCAGGGCGGCGCATGGTGCCTGTTGTGGATTGACCCCGCGTCCTTCTCGGGTGCGGGGTTATTGACGAGGCAGGCCCGACCGGCCATGAAAAAAGCCCGCACAAGGCGGGCTTCTTCCGGGTGACGGTTCAGGTCACTTGTTGATGTTCATGTACTCCGACACCACCTTCCAGCGGCCGTCCTGCAGCTGCGAGAGGCGGGTGGCGTTGCTGCCCAGGCGCTTCTGCGGGCCGAAGGTCATTTCGGCGGCGCCGAAGATGTCCGGCGGGATGACCATGGTGTCCATGGCCTTGATGAAGCTGTCGGTGGTCAGGTTGTTGCCGGCCTTGCCGGCAGCGCGCAGGAAGGCGTCCACCGCGCTGTAGCCGTACACCGAGAACACGGTCGGGTCTTCGTTGAACTTGGTCTTGTACTTGTTGGCCCAGAAGCGGATCGGCTGGCTCGACTCGTCCAGGTAGGGGTTCTGCACCGTCATGGCGGCGTACAGGCCGTTCATGGGGGCGCCGCCCAGCTTGTGGATCAGGTCGGTGTAAGCCGCGCTGGAGCCGACGAAGGTCGGGTTGAAGCCCAGACGGCGCGCGGTGGCGATGCCGCCGATGGTCTCGCGGATGATGGTGCCCAGCACCACCATGTCGCACTGCGCGGCCGAGAGCTTCTGCATCTGCGAGGCGAAGTCGGTGGCGCCGCGCTTGTAGCTGGTCTCTTCGGCCAGGGTCATGCCGATGGTCTTGAGGCCCTCTTCGGCGCCGCGCTTGACCTCCAGGCCGAACTCGTCGTCCTGGTACATGGTGCAGACCTTCTTGGCGTTCTTCTCCTTCACCAGCTTGGGCACGGCCAGGCGCATCTGGTCGTAGTAGGTGGCGGCAAAGCTGTACTTGAGCCGGTGGAAGGGCTCGTACATCTCGCGGGCGGCGGTCACCGGGAAGAAGTTGATGACGTTCTTCGGAAACTGCACCTGCATGGCGGCAATGTTCTGCGCCGTGCCGATGTGGCCGACCATGGCGAAGATCTTGTCCTGGTTGACCAGCTTCTGCGCGGCCAGCACCGCCTTCTTGGGGTCGTAGCCGGAATCTTCCACCTTGAGGTCGATCTTGCGGCCGTTGATGCCGCCCTGTTCGTTGGCCTCGTCCACGCGCAGCAGCATGCCCAGGCGCACCTGCTTGCCGAAGCCGGCCAGCGGGCCCGAGAGGTCCTGGATGGAGCCGATGGTGATGGTGTCCTTGCTCACGCCCTGCGATTGCGCGAGGGCCGAGCCGGCGACCAGTGCCAGGGCGGCAGCGATCAGGGTGGGTTTGAATGTCATGGTGTCGTCTCCTTCGGGGTGGCTGGTCGGTGATGGGTCAGCGGCGCATCGCTTACCGGTACATGGCGTCGATCTGTTCGGCGTACTTGGTCTGCACCAGCTTGCGCTTGAGCTTCATGGTGGGGGTGAGTTCTTCGTCTTCGGCGCTGAGCTGGGTGTCGAGCAGGAAGAACTTCTTGATCTGTTCGACCCGCGCAAACTTCTTGTTGACGCGGTCGATCTCGGTCTGGATCAAGGCCTGCACCTCGGGCGAGCGGGTCAGGCTGGCGTAGTTGGAGAACGGCACGTCGTGGTCCTGCGCGTACTTCTCCACGTTCTCCTGGTCGATCATGATGATCACGGTCAGATAGGGTCGCTGGTCGCCGATGACCACGGCATCGGTCACGTAGGGCGAGAACTTCAGTTCGTTCTCCAGCTCGCTGGGCGTGATGTTCTTGCCCCCTGCGGTGATGATGATGTCCTTCATGCGGTCGGTGATGCGGAAAAACCCTTCCTCATCCACCACGCCCACATCCCCGGTGTGCAGCCAGCCATCGGCGTCGATGGTCTCGGCGGTTTTTTCGGGCAGGTTCAGGTAGCCCATGAACACGTTGGGGCCGCGCACCAGGATCTCGCCGGTGTCCGGGGCAAGGCGGACCTCGTTGTAGGCCGCGGCCGGGCCGATGCTGCCGGGCTTGATGCGTTCGGCCGGAATGCCGGTGGAGGCGCCGCAGGTCTCGGTCATGCCCCACACCTCCAGCATGGGCACGCCCAGCGCCAGGTACCAGCGCACCAGGTCGGGCGAGATGGGGGCTGCACCGGTCACCAGGAAGCGCGCGCGGTGAATGCCGATGAGCTTGCGCACATTGTTCAGCACCAGCGCGCGCGCAATCCTGAACTGCAGCTTCAGGCTGCCCGGCACCGGCTGCTTGGCCATGACCAGGTCGGCCACCTTCTGCCCCACGCCGATGGCCCAGCCGTAGGCGGCCTGCTGCAGGCCGCTGGCTTCCTTCAGGGTGATCATCACGCCGGAGTAGAACTTCTCCCACACGCGGGGCACGGCGGTGAACACCGTGGGCGCAATTTCGCGCACGTTCTCGGGCACGGTCTCGGGGTTTTCGACGAAGTTGAGCTTGGCCCCGGTGTAGAGCGAGAAATACTCGCCGCCCATCCGCTCGGCAATGTGGCACAGCGGCAGGAAGCACATGCATTCGTCCGCTTCGCTGCGCGCAATGAGGGTGTTGTAGCCCCGCACGGTGTAGACCAGACCGGCATGCGAATGCATGGCCCCCTTGGGCTTGCCGGTGGTGCCCGAGGTGTAGACCAGGATGGCCAGGTCGACCGGCTTCAGCGCGTTCACCCGCGCCTCCACCGCGCCGGGGTGGGCCTGGTGGTGTTCGCGGCCAAGCTGGCGCAGGGCGTCCAGGCTGATGACGCCGGGGTCGTCCAGGTCGCGCAGGCCGTCCATGTCGATCACCACGATCTTCTTCAGCAGCGGCAGCGCGTCGCGCACCTCCAGCGCCTTGTCCAGCTGTTCGTCGTTCTCCACGAACAGCACCGTGGTGCGGGAGTCCTCGCACAGGTACTGCACCTGTTCGGCGGCATCGGTGGGGTAGATGCCGTTGGAGACGCCGCCGGCGCTCAGCACGCCCAGGTCGCACAGCACCCACTCGACGGTGGTGTTGGACAGGATGGAGGCGGTGTCGTGGGCCTCGAAGCCCAGGGCCATGAGCCCGTGGCTGATCTCGCGCACCGCTTCACCGGTCTGCTGCCAGCTCCAGCTGCGCCAGATGCCCAGGTGCTTCTGGCGCATCCACACGTTCGGGCCGCGCGCCTTGACCGCGTTCCAGAACACGGCGGGCATGGTCTCGCCCGGCATGACCACGTCGGCGCGCGGCTGGATGTGGGAGGTGTCCCAGAGGTAGGTCATCTCGTCATCTCCAGGTCTTTTTCTTTTTCCAGCGCCGGTCGGCGCGCACGCCGGCTTCCTTCATGCCGAGGTAGAACTCCTTGATGTCGTCCTTCTCGCGCAGGTGGGCGCAGGTGTCTTCCATCACGATGCGGCCGTTCTCCAGCACATAGCCGTAGTCGGCGGCGTTCAGGGCCATGTTGGCGTTCTGTTCCACCAGCAGGATGGTGGTGCCGCGCTCGCGGTTGATGCGCACCACGATCTCGAAGATCTCCTTGGTGAGCTTCGGACTCAGGCCCAGGCTGGGTTCGTCCAGCAGGATCAGGTCGGGGTTGGCCATGAGCGCGCGGCTGATGGCCAGCATCTGCTGCTGGCCGCCCGAGAGCAGGCCGGCATCCTGCGCGGCCCGCTCGCGCAGGATCGGGAAGTAGCCGAACACCAGCTCCATGTCGCGCGCCACGCCGTCGCGGTCCTTGCGGGTGTAGGCGCCCATGAGCAGGTTGTCGCGCACCGACAGCAGCGGGAACACCTCGCGCCCCTCGGGCACGTGCGACAGGCCCATCTGCACGATGACCGACGGGTCCTGCGCGGTGATGCTTTCGCCCTTGAACTCCACCGAGCCCTTGCGCGGGTCGATGATGCCGCTGATGGTCTTGAGGATGGTGGTCTTGCCGGCGCCGTTGCTGCCCAGCACGGTGGCGATCTCGCCCCGGCGCACCTGCAGGCTCACGCCGCGGATGGCCTTGATGGGGCCGTAGGCGCTCTCCACGTTGGAGAGCTTGAGCACCGGTGAATCGCTCGTCGGCACGCTCATGCATTCACCTTGTGGTTTTCGCGGCGCAGGCTCGACACATCGTCCACCGAGCCGAGGTAGGCCTCGATCACGCCGGGGTCGGCCTGCACCTCGGTCGGGGTGCCGGTGGCCAGCTGCTGGCCTTGCGACATGGCCAGCACCCGGTCCGACACCTTCGAGACCAGGCCCATGTCGTGTTCGACCATCAGCACCGTGATGCCGAGTTCGTCCTTGATGTCGGTGATCCAGAAGGCCATGTCGTCGGTCTCTTCGACGTTCAGGCCGGACGACGGTTCGTCCAGCAGCAGGAGCTTGGGTTCGGTGCACAGGGCACGGGCGAGTTCGACCACCTTGCGCACGCCGTAAGGCAGGCCGGCCACCATGCTCTCCCGGTGGTGCTGCAGGTCCAGCAGCTCGATGACCTGTTCCACCTTCTCGCGCGCCTCGATCTCGGCGGCGCGGGTCTTGGCGGTGAAGAACAGTTCGGAGAGCAGGCCGGTGCGGCGGTGCGTGTGGCGGCCGATCAGCAGGTTCTGCAGCACGGTGGCGTGCTCGAACAGCTCGATATTCTGGAAGGTGCGTGCAATGCCCAGCGAGGCGATGCGGTGCGGCGCCTGGTCGGTCAGGCGCAGCATGCCCTCGGGGCCGGCGTAGTCGATGGTGCCTGTGGTGGGCGTGTAGATGCGGCTGATCAGGTTGAACACCGTGGTCTTGCCGGCGCCGTTGGGGCCGATCAGGGTGAACACTTCGCCACGCTTCACATCGAAGCTGACATCGTTGACCGCCAGCACGCCGCCGAAGCGCACGCTCAGATTCTTCGCGGAGAGAAGGACATCGTTCATTTCAGTCGGTCCGATTTCTGGAACGATTTCTGCCGCTTGAACATGCCCTTGCGGTAGAACGGGAACAGCTGGAACCATGTGCGCACCTTGAGCCAGCGGCCATACAGGCCCATGGGCTCGAACAGCACGAAGGCGATCAGCACCAGGCCGTACACCGTGCCCTGCAGGCCGGCGGCCTGGCCGATGGCGGCCGGCAGGAAGTCCTTGCCCAGCGAGATCAGCTGCGGCATGACGATCAGGAAGATGGCGCCCAGGAAGGCCCCGTGGATCGAGCCCAGCCCGCCGATCACCACCATCAGCAGCAGGTCGATCGACTGGATGATGCCGAACTGGTCCGGCGACAGGAACTGGATCTTGTGCGCGTACAGTGCGCCGCCGATGCCGGCCAGGAAGGCCGAGAGCGCGAAGCTCAGCGTCTTGTAGCGGGCCAGGTGGATGCCCATGCTCTGGGCCGAGATCTCGGAGTCGCGGATGGCCACGAAGGCCCGGCCGGTGCTCGATCGCATCAGGTTGACGATGCCCAGCGTGGCGGCCACGCAGATGACCAGGCACAGCGCATAGAACTCGCCGGTGGTGTCCAGCTCCATGCCGAACAGCTTGGGGTACTGCACCATGAGGCCGGCGTTGCCCCCGGTCATTTGTTCCCAGCGGGCCATGCCTTCTTCCACGATGAAGCCGAAGGCCAGCGTGGCCATGCCCAGGTAGATGCCCTTGACCCGCAGCGCCGGCAGGCCCACCACCATGCCCACCGCCGCCGACAGCAGGCCGGCGCAGGCCAGTGCCAGCGGAAAGGGCAGGCCGGCGTTCACCATGATGGCCTGGGTGTAGGCCCCCACGCCCAGGAAGGCGGCGTGGCCGAGCGAGAACAGCCCGGTGAAGCCGGCCAGCAGCATCAGCCCCAGGCCGACGATGGCGTAGATGAGCACGAAGGTCATCTGCGAGAGCCAGTACTCGTCCACCGTGAACGGGGCGCTGAGCAGGAACAGGCCCAGCAGGCTGTACCAGAACACATGGCCGCCGTGCTTGGCCAGCCGGATGTCCTGGTCGTAATCGGTCTTGAACAGGAAACGCATGGGCCGGCCTCAGACTTTCTTGCGGAGTTTTTCGCCGAACAGGCCGTTGGGCTTGAGCACCAGCATGAGCAGCACCACGATGTAGGGCGCGATGTCCTTGAAGCCCTCGGGCAGGTAGAAGCCCGACAGCGCTTCGACCACCCCGATGATCAGCCCGCCCACGATGGCGCCGGGCAGGCTGGTGAAGCCACCCACCACCGCCGCCGGGAAGGCCTTGAGGCCGATGAAGCCCATGTTGGCGTGCACGAATGTGATGGGCGCCAGCAGCAGGCCGGCAATGGCCGCCACGCCGGCCGCCAGACCCCACACCAGGCCGTTGAGTCGCTTCACCGGAATGCCCATGTAGTAGGCCGCCAGCTGGTTCTGCGACGACGCCTGCATGGCGATGCCCAGCTTGCTGTAGCGGAACATGGCGAACAGGCCGCCGCACAGCAGGGCGGTGACGCCGATCACCACGATCTGCTCGGCCGAGATCACCAGCGCGCCCAGGCGCAGCACCTCGCCGGCATAGGGCACCGGCAGGGTGTGGGTGTCGGTGCCGATGTTGGGGATCATGGTGATCACGCCGCGCAGCACATAGCCCACGCCGATGGTGAGCATCACGATGGAGAAGGCCGGCTGCCCCAGGATGGGCCGGATGACGATGCGCTCCAGCAGCACGCCGAACAGCGCCATGCCGATGATAGCTGCGGGCACCGAGAGCCAGAACGGGAAGCCCAGCAGCGTCATGGCCGCCAGACCGCCGAAGGCGCCGACCATCATCAGGTCGCCCTGGGCAAAGCTCACCGTTTCGGTGGCCTTGTAGATCAGCACGAAGCCCAGGGCAATGAGGCCATAGATGCACCCCTGGGCCACACCGCTGATGAGCAGTTGCAGCAGTTGCACGAACGTGTCTCCGATGTTGTTATGTGTCGCGCCTGACGGCGCGTCTGCTGCGGTATCGGGTGCAGGCAAGGCAGCAGAAGTGCTGCGATTTATAGCTGTCCTGCACGGGACTGACGCTAGGGGTTGTCCCGACGCGTGCGTCGCGCAGGTGCCAGCAAGATGACCCCATGACCTCTGTGCGCATCGGTGCCGGGCTCGGCTTTTATGGCGATCACTGGGAGCCGGTGGCGGCCAGCATCGAGCGCGGGCAGCTGCAGTTCGTGGCCAGCGACCACCTGGCCGAACTGACGCTGGCCATCCTGCAGAAAGACCGGCAGCGCGACCCCGCACTCGGCTACGCGCGCGATGTGGTGCCGCTGCTGCTGCGCCTGTGGCCGCTGATGCAGGCGCGCGGCGTGCGCTTTGTCTGCAATGCAGGTGGCCTCAACCCCGTGGGCGCGGCGCAGGCGGTGCAGGCCGCCTTGCAGGCGCGCGGCCTGAAGGCCCGCATCGCCGTGGTGGCCGGCGACGACGTGCTGCCCCGGCTGCAGGATCCGGCTCAGGGCTTTCACCACCTGTTTCATGGCGGCCACGTGGACGGCGTGCGCGAGCGGCTGGTGTTCGCCAACGCCTACCTGGGCGCAGCACCCATCGTGCGGGCGCTGGAGGGCGGGGCCGACATCGTCATCACCGGCCGGGTGGCCGATGCCGCGCTGTTCCTGGGGCCGCTGGTGCATGCCCTGGGCTGGGGGCTGCGGGACGCTTCGTCCCCGGCCGACTGGGGCCGCCTGGCCCAGGGCCTGACCGTGGGCCACCTGCTGGAATGTTCGGGGCAGGGCAGCGGGGGCAACTTCGGCAGCCAGGGCTGGTGGCAGCGCATCCCCGACCTGGCCCGCATCGGCTACCCCATCGCGGAAGTGTGGGAAGACGGCAGCGCGCTCATCACCAAGGCGCCCGAGACCGGCGGGCTGGTCAACTTCGACACGGTGCGCCAGCAATTGCTCTACGAGGTGCACGACCCGCACGCCTATCACTCGCCCGACGTGGTGCTGGACATGGGGCAGATCGAGCTGCGCGACGAAGGGCAGCACCGGGTGCACCTGAGCGGCGCGCAGGGTTCCGCGCCCGGCCCGCAGCTCAAGGTGGTGGCGGGCTACCGCGACGGCTACAAGGCCGAGGTGAGCTGGGGCTTCTCGTGGCCCGACGCCTGGGACAAGGCGCAGGCCGCGCAGGCCATGATCCGCGCCGAGCTGGCGCGCCGCCGCGTGCCGCACGACGAGCTCTTTGTGGAGTACCCGGGGCTCAACGCGGCCCACGGCCCGCTGGCCCCGCTGCCCGACGCCGAGGCCCTGAACGGCCTGAACGAGATCTGGACCCGACTGGTGCTGCGCACCCCGGACCGCGCCGCCGCCGAGGGCTTCGGCCGCCTGTTCCCCTGGCTGGCCCTGAGCGGCCCGGCCTTCACCAGCGGCTTCAGCGGCCTGCACGGCGCCAGCGAGCTGCTGGGCATCTGGCCGACGCTGGTGGACCGGGTCTCGGTGGAAGCGGGCGTGACCCTCGACTGGCTGGAGGCGGGTCCATGAACACGTCGGACGACAAGGTGCTGGTCCCGCTGGCCCGCATCGCCCATGCCCGCAGCGGCGACAAGGCCGACTGGGTCGACTTCGGCCTGTTCGCCCGCAACCAGGCGGGCTGGCGGCTGATCGAGCGGGAGGTGACGGCGGCGCGGGTGCAGGCCCACTTTGCGCCCTGGCTGCCCGGCGAGGTGCTGCTGTGGCCGCTGCCGCGCCTGCTGGCCCTGAAGCTGGTGCTGAAGGACGCGCTGCAGGGCGGTGGTGCCCGCAACCTGCGCCACGACAACCTGGGCAAGGCCATGGCCGGCGCGCTCCTGCGCATGGAGGTGGCGGTGACGCAGGCCGAGCTGGACGAAGCCCAGCAAAGCCCCACCGTGGCCTGGTGGCCCTGAGCGGTCCGGGGTGAATGGCCCCAGGGCCGGGCGGCGGTCTGCCTAGCATCGCCGCCATGCCGACCCACCCCGCCACAAACACCGATGTGCTGGTGCTGCAGCACACCCTGGAAGACGGCCCCGGTTACCTGGGGCAGTGGCTGGACGCCCACGGCCACACCTGGCAGGTGCGCTGCACCGAGGCCGGCGAGGCCTGGCCCGCGTTCATCGACGGGTTCCGGGCGCTGGCGGTGCTGGGGGGCGAGTGGAGCGCCAACGACGACCGCCCCAGCCTGCGCCAGGCCGAGGCGCTGATCCGCCAGGCCGATGCCCGCGGCATTCCGGTGATCGGCCATTGCCTGGGCGGGCAGCTGATGGCGCGTGCCTTCGGTGGCCGGGTCGAGCGGCTGCCGATGCCCGAGGTGGGCTGGCTGCCGGTCCGCCGCGAGCCCGGGGCCGATGCCGCGCTGCTGGCCGACTGGCTGGGTGGGCTGGGCCCGGGCGGCAGCGCCACCGTCTACCAGTGGCATTACGACAGCTTCACCGTGCTGCCGCCGGGCGCGCGGCTGCTGGCGGCATCGCCGGCCTGCGGGCACCAGGCATTTGCCATCGGGCCGCACCTGGGCATGCAGTTCCACATCGAGATCACGCCGGCCAAGATCGAGGCCTGGCTGGCCAACGCCGGCAGCGTGTATCCGCAGGCGGTGGAACAGGGGCTGCCCACGGTGCAGTCGCCGGCGGCCATGCGGGCATCCACCGCGCAGCACCAGGCCGGCAGCCAGGCGCTGGCCGATGTCATCTACGCCGCCTGGCGGCGGCGCTGGAAAGCCGTCTGATCAGAGGCCGGGCGGCAGGCCCTCGCGCGGAATCGGCCGGGGCCGGCCTTCCATGTCGATGGCCACATAGGTCAGGCTGGCTTCGGTCACCTTGACGTACTGGCCCTGGGCCGAGAAGCGTTCGGCAAACACCTCCACCTGCACCGTGATCGAGGTGCGGCCCACGCGCGTGAGGTGCGAGTAGAAGCTCAGGATGTCGCCCACCCGCACCGGCTGCTTGAAGATGAACTGGTTCACCGCCACCGTGGCCATGCGGCCGCGCACATAACGCGCCGGCAGCACCGCACCGGCCAGGTCGACCTGCGCCATGACCCAGCCGCCAAAGATGTCGCCGTTGGCATTGCAGTCGGCCGGCATGGGGATGACCTTGAGCACCAGTTCGCGGTCGGTGGGCAAGTGGGTGGCGTGGGCGCCGGTTTCGGTGGACATGGGCACAATCTCCGTGATTACCCGAGATTCTCCCGCATGCGACCCGACAACCCGACCCAAGGCCGTGTGGCCTTGCCCGCCACGCCCGGCGCACCCGGCACCCCGGGGGAACCCGCGCGCCGCTCCGACTGGGCCACCCTGCAGCGCCTGCTGCCTTACCTGTGGCGCTACAAGTGGCGGGTCATGTTCGCGCTGGGGTTCATGGTGGCGGCCAAGGTGGCCAACGTCAGCGTGCCCCTTCTGCTCAAGGAGCTGGTCGACGCCATGACCATCCCGCCCGGCAGCACCCAGGCCCTGCTGGTGGTGCCGGTGGCCCTGCTGCTGGGTTACGGCGCGTTGCGGCTGTCCACCAGCCTGTTCACCGAGCTGCGCGAACTGGTGTTCGCCAAGGCCACCGAGGGCGCCACCCGCAGCATTGCGCTCGAAGTGTTCGGGCACCTGCACGCGCTGTCGTTGCGCTTCCACCTGGAACGCCAGACCGGCGGCATGACGCGCGACATCGAACGCGGCACGCGCGGCGTGCAGTCGCTCATCTCGTACTCGCTCTACAGCATCGTGCCCACCCTGATCGAGGTGGCCATGGTGCTGGCCCTGCTGGGCACCCGCTTCGACATGGGCTATGTGGTCATCACGCTGGTGGCGCTGGTGGTGTACGTGACCTTCACCGTGGTCATCACCGAATGGCGCACCCAGTTCCGGCGCGAGATGAACGAGCTGGAGTCCAGCAGCCAGACCCGCGCCATCGACTCGCTGCTCAACTACGAGACGGTCAAGTACTTCAACAACGAGGCCTTCGAGGCCCGCCGCTACGACGAGGCGCTGGAGAAGCTGCGCCGCGCCCGCCTCAAGAGCCAGAGCACGCTCTCGCTGCTCAACACCGGCCAGCAGCTGGTGATTGCGGTGGCGCTGGTGCTGATGCTGTGGCGGGCCACCCAGGGCGTGGCCGACGGCACCCTCACGCTGGGCGATCTGGTCATGATCAATGCCTTCATGATCCAGCTCTACATCCCGCTGGGTTTCCTGGGCGTGCTGTACCGCGAGATCAAGCAGAGCCTGACCGACCTGGACAAGATGTTCGTGCTGCTGGAGAAGGAGCGCGAGGTGGCCGACGCCCCCGGTGCCGTGCCGCTGCGGCTGCAGGGCCCGCCGGCGGTGCGCTTCGAGGAGGTGCGCTTCGCCTACGAGCCGGCCCGGCCCATCCTGCACGGCATCAGCTTCGAGATCCCGGCCGGGCAGACGGTGGCGGTGGTCGGCCCTTCGGGCTCGGGCAAGAGCACGCTGGCCCGGCTGCTCTACCGCTTCTACGACACGCAGGAAGGCCGCATCACCATCGACGGCCAGGACATCCGGCAGGTCACCCAGGGCAGCGTGCGCCAGGCCATCGGCATCGTCCCGCAGGACACGGTGCTGTTCAACGACAGCATCGAATACAACATCCTGTACGGCCGGCCCGATGCCGGGCACGAGGCGGCGGTGGCGGCGGCGCAGGCGGCCCACATCCGCGACTTCATCGAACGCCTGCCGCAGGGCTGGCGCACCGTGGTCGGCGAGCGCGGACTCAAGCTGTCGGGCGGCGAGAAACAGCGCGTGGCCATTGCCCGCACCCTGCTCAAAAACCCGCCCATCCTGATCTTCGACGAAGCCACCTCGGCGCTCGATTCGGCCAACGAACGCGCCATCCAAGGCGAGATCCGCAGCGCCGCCCGCAACAAGACCACGCTGGTCATTGCCCACCGCCTCTCCACCGTGGTGGACGCGCACCAGATCATCGTGCTGGAGCATGGCCACATCGTCGAGCGCGGCACCCATGCCGAGCTGGTGGCGCGGGGCGGTGTTTACGCGCAGATGTGGAGCCTGCAGCAGTCGGATAATCCGGCCGATGGAAACCAAGTGGCTTGAAGATTTCGTCAGTCTGGCCGAGACCCGCAGCTTCAGCCGCTCGGCCCAGCTGCGGCATGTGACCCAGCCGGCGTTCTCGCGCCGCATCCAGTCGCTCGAAGCCTGGGCCGGCACCGACCTGGTCGACCGCTCCTCCTACCCCACGCGCCTCACCCCCGCCGGGCAGACGCTCTACGAGCAGGCGCTGGAGATGCTCCAGACCCTCAACACCACCCGTGCCACCCTGCGGGCACACACCGCGGCGGCGCAGGACGTCATCGAGTTCGCGGTGCCGCACACCCTGGCCTTCACCTTCTTTCCGGCCTGGCTCTCCGGCCTGCGCGAGAGCTGCGGCCCCATCAAGAGTCGGCTGATCGCGCTCAACGTGCACGACGCGGTGCTGCGGCTGGTGGAAGGCAGCTGCGACCTGCTGATCGCCTACCACCATGTCGACCAGCCCATCCAGCTCGACGCCGCCCGGTACGAAATGCTGCCGCTGGGCAGCGACGTGCTGGCCCCCTTCGTCAAGCCCGACGCCCAGGGCCGACCGCTGTATTCGCTGCTGGCCCAGGCCGGTGCGCCCGCACCCTACCTGGCCTATGCCCCCGGCGCCTACCTCGGCCGGGTGGTCGACAGCCTGACCAAACGCGCCGACCGCCCGGTGCACCTGGAGCGCAGCTACGAGACCGACATGGCCGAGGGCCTCAAGGCCATGGCCCTGGAAGGTCATGGCATCGCCTTCCTGCCCACCAGCGCGGTGCGGGCCGAGGTGGCGGCCGGCCGGCTGGTCTCGGCCGGCGAAGGCCTGCAGGCCGCGCTCGACATCCGCCTCTACCGCGCCCGCCCGGCCGACAGCACCCGGGCGAAGCGTGCGGTTCAGGTGTTCTGGCAGCGGTTGCAGGACCTGCTCGACGGTCGGGCTGCGACAATCGCCGGATGAACGCCGCCCCGACCCCGAACCCGCGCCCCGACACCCTGACCCTCACCCGCCCGGACGACTGGCACGTCCACCTGCGCGACGGCGACGCCCTGCGCACCGTGGTGCCGCACACCGCCGCCCAGTTCGGCCGGGCCATCGTCATGCCCAACCTGAAGCCGCCTGTGACCACCGCCGCCCAGGCCGTGGCTTACCGTGACCGCATACTGGCCGCCGTGCCCGAAGGCGTGTCGTTCGAGCCGCTCATGACGCTGTACCTCACCGACAACCTGCCACCCGACGAGATCGCCCGGGCCCGCGAGGCCGGGGTGGTGGCCGCCAAGCTCTACCCGGCCGGCGCCACCACCAACAGCGATGCCGGCGTGACCGACATCCGCAAGACCTACCGCACCCTGGAAGCCATGCAGAAGCACGGCATGCTGCTGCTGGTGCACGGCGAGGTCACCTCCAGCGACATCGACCTGTTCGACCGCGAGGCGGTATTCATCGACCAGCAGATGATCCCGCTGCGTCGCGACTTCCCCGAACTGAAGGTGGTGTTCGAGCACATCACCACCCGCGAGGCGGCGCAGTATGTGGCCGAGGCCGGTGCGTTCACGGCGGCCACCATCACCGCCCACCACCTGCTCTACAACCGCAACGCCATCTTCAGCGGCGGCATCCGCCCGCACTACTACTGCCTGCCGGTGCTCAAGCGCGAGGTGCACCGCCAGGCGCTGGTGGCCGCCGCCACCGGCGGCAGCGACCGCTTCTTCCTGGGCACCGACAGCGCCCCGCACCCGGCCCACCTCAAGGAACACGCCACCGGTTGCGCCGGCTGCTACACCGCGCACGCCGCCCTGGAGCTGTACGCCGAGGCCTTCGACAGCGTCGGTGCGCTGGACCGGCTGGAAGGTTTTGCCAGCTTCCACGGCCCGGCCTTTTACGGCCTGCCGCGCAACACCGGCACCGTGACCTTGAAGCGCGAGAGCTGGACCCCGCCCGAGAGCTTCGCCTTCGGCCAGGCCGAACTGAAGCCGCTGCGCGCCGGCGAGGCGCTGCCCTGGCGCCAGGTGGCCTGAGGGTCCGCGTCGACGCCATGACCAGCGGCTGGTCCCTGCCCTGGGAGGCGCCCTGGTTCGCCCCGCTGGCGGGCTGGGGCCGCGGCCTGCCGGCGCCGGATGCGGCTGGCACCTTCCCCGACGATCTGCCCGATGCCCTGAACCGGCTGGGCCCGCTGCCGGTGCGCTTCGTCCCCCAGTCGGCCCTGCCCGACGGCATGGCCTACGAGCAGTTCATCTTCGACACCGGCAGTGTGCCCACCCGCACCAACCTGCACGACGTCTTCAACGGCCTGTGCTGGCACCGCTTCCCGCAAACCAAACTCGGGCTCAACCGGCTGCAGGCGGCCGAGATCGCCCGAGCCGGCGTGGGCGCCGTCCGGGGGCCGCTGCGCGACGCCCTGACCCTGTTCGACGAAAACGCCGCCCTGCTGCAGGCCCCGCCCGAGCTGTGGGAAGCCCTGCTGGCGCGCGACTGGCAGCGCCTGTTCCTGGACCAGCGGGGGCTGTGGGCGCAGAGCCGGCTGGTGGTCTTCGGCCACGCCTTGCTGGAAAAGCTGGTGAGTCCTTACAAATCGATCACCGCCCATGTGCTGCGCTGGCCGGTGCCGCCAGAGCTCGGTGCCGACCTGTCGGCCTGGGATGCCTGGCTGGCGCAGGCGGTGTCCGCCGACCGCCTGCAGGCCAAGCCGTTCACCCCGCTGCCGGTGCTGGGCGTGCCGGGCTGGTGGTCGGCCAATGCCGATCCGGCCTTCTACGCCGACACCACCGTCTTCCGGCCGCCCCGGGCTTGAATCGGCGGGCGGCGGCGCCATATCGGCTTCTCGGTATCATGCGCAGCCGCTGCCCCCGGGGAACCCGGACAGGCCCGCCCGGGTCTGAAGCAGCATCGGCCGCACGGTCCGGCCACACCCACTCCACGGAGCCCACATGAAACGCATCCTGCTGCTCGTCCTCACCAACGTCGCCGTCATGGCGGTGCTGCTGATCACCACCCGCCTCCTCGGGGTGGATCGGTTCCTCACCGCCAACGGCCTCAACCTGACGGCGCTGGCCGGCTTCTCGCTGGTGATCGGTTTCGGCGGCGCCTTCATCTCGCTGCTCATCAGCAAGCCGATGGCCAAGTTCAGCACCGGCGCGCGCGTCATCAGCCAGCCGCAGAACGCCGACGAGGCCTGGATCGTGCAGACGGTCGAGAAATTCGCCCGCCAGGCCAACATCGGCATGCCCGAAGTCGCCATCTTCGAAGGCGCGCCCAACGCATTTGCCACCGGCGCCTTCAAGAACTCCGCCCTGGTGGCGGTGTCCACCGGCCTGCTGCAGAACATGACCCGCGAAGAGGTCGAGGCCGTCATCGGCCACGAGGTGGCCCACATCGCCAACGGCGACATGGTCACCATGACCCTGATCCAGGGCGTCATGAATACCTTCGTGGTGTTCCTGAGCCGCGTCATCGGCTATGCGGTCGACGCCTTCCTGCGCAAGGGCGACAGCCAGAGCAGCGGCCCCGGCATCGGCTACATGGTGACCACCATCGTCATGGACATCATCCTGGGTTTCCTGGCCGCCATCATCGTGGCCTGGTTCAGCCGCCAGCGCGAGTTCCGCGCCGACGCCGGTGCCGCCCAGCTCATGGGCCGCAAGCAGCCCATGATCAACGCCCTGGCCCGCCTGGGTGGCCTGACCCCCGGCGAACTGCCCAAGACCATGCAGGCCATGGGCATCACCGGCAACCTGGGCAAGCTGTTCAGCACCCACCCGCCGATCGAGGAGCGCATCGCCGCCCTGCAGCAGAACGGCTGACCCGGCGCTGCCGCCCATGCAAAAAGCCGCCCGAGGGCGGCTTTTTTTGTGTGCTTCGGCCCATCTTCTGATCAATGTCTGAAGGATGCAATTGGCGCGGACCCAACTGCCCGCAGGAGTAACTGATGGTGTTCTGCATCCCTCAGGAGCCTTCCATGATCAGCACCAACCCATCACGCGACAGCTGCCGCACTTCCCCTGCAATCACACCTCGCGAGGCTCTGGCAGACGACACCCGCCAGCCCGAAGCTCGGCTGGTCGATGAGGTGCGTTCAACCGAATCGTCCAGTCCGCGGAGCGTCCTTTTTCCAAGCCCGCAGCGCCGTGTCGAACACCTTGATCCGAGTCGAGAGCAGCTGTTGCGCTACCGGCAGGCTGCCGCCGCCCAGCAAAACGGGGTAGAGACCAAAGTGAACCAGTTGTTCGAGGGCAGCAGCCTCAAGGAACTGCTGGTGAGCCCGCCCTTGAGCAACCCGGACTACATCGACCTGCTGTACCGCCTGCTGGCCTGGCGAAAATCCGTCGATGCTTGCGAGCGACTGGAGAGAAGGATCCAGCTTCTTCAGACCGAAGAGCCGCCTTTGGCTCCTGCCGAAACGCTGGACAGCGGGGGACTTTGATCAGTCCCGGTCCCAGCGGCGACCGTCGCGGTCCCAGTCGCGGTGGCCGTGGTGTCGGTCGTCCCAGCGCCGGTCGCCGTCGTACGGGCGGTGGTAGCGCTGGCCGTTGATGACCACCACACCCGAGGTGGCCGGATAGTAGGTGGTACCGGAGTGGATCTGGGTCCGGGCCGGGTACGGTGTCTGGTAGATCACCTGCGGCCGGGGCTGGTAGGCCGGCGGAGCCGCCGGCAGCGCATCGACCGGTGCCACGTTCAGGCGTACGAAGCGGCCCGGGTCCTGGGCCATCTGGGTGCGGTACTGGCGGCCTGCGTATTCGTAGACCACGTCGTAGGCCACGGTGCGCGGCTCGTACATGGTCTGGGTGCCGCAGCGGGTGATGGTCTCGCTCTGCGCCGGCCCCCGGCCTTCGATGCGGTCGCCCAGCATGGCGCCACCGATCAGGCCGATGACGGTGGCCGCCGCCCGCCCGCCACCGTTGCCGATGGCATTGCCTGCCGCACCGCCGGCCACCGCGCCGAGCAGCGCGCCGGCACCGGAGCTGCGGCCCTCATAGGTGACGACTTCATCGCTGCAGATCTGGCGGGGTACCGCCACCTGCTGAATGACCGGGGTGCTGCTGATGACGCGGCCCTGTTCTTCCTGGGCCTGGGCTATGCCGTGGCTCAGCATCAGCAGGCTGCCGCTCACGAGGGTGATGAGGGGTGTAGGTCGGATATTCACGGGGGGGAGTATCAGCAAGTTGAGGGGTGCTTTCAAGAATATGCCAGCAACGCCTGCAGCGCGTGTTGCTGATGGGTAAAGAAAGCGCCGCCAGCTCGTCCGCAGACTGCGAAAGGTCAACTTGATCATGATCCCCAGAAGTCACAACAACCGTCTTATCCCGTCCCAGGCCATGGCCTCCACGGCGCCCTCCAATGCACAGAGCAGAGCCACCGAGAGGCTGACAAAAGGGCTCCGGGAGCTGGCTGCTGATTTGAGGGAGGCCGCGGATGAAGGCGATGCCGCCGGAATCGCAGACGTCCTTTCAGAGGTGACAGCCTCCCTGAATCCCCAAGACCTTCACGCGTTGCCTGTCGAGACTCTCAGGGAATACGAGCAAGTTCTCACCACCCTGGTACACAAAGGTGTCGATGCCTGGTTGAGCGCCCTTCACCGGAACGCAGCCACCGCAAACGTGGACGTCACAGGTCTGGCGGACATCATCGGTGAGCTGAAGTCGTTGTCCACCGAGTGGGCCAGGGCGGCCCGATCAGACGCATTCCTGCCATCGGTCATCCTCACGCCCGAATTCGCGATGAACCTCGGCGAACGGCTCGGCGAAATCCGTGCCCGGGCCGCGTCGACCGGCCATACCGTCGCTAACCCGATGTTTCAGGCGCCGCTGGCACCCACCGCCAATCCCACTTTCTCCGCCACCTTGATCCCGTCCACCCCGGCCGACAGGATGCCGCCGGCATAACCCGCGCCTTCGCCGGCCGGGTACAGGCCGGTGGTGTTGAGGCTTTGCAGGTCGTCGCCGCGGGTGATGCGCAGCGGCGCCGAGGTGCGGGTCTCGACGCCGGTGAGCAGGGCGTCGGGCATGTCGTAGCCGCGGATCTTGCGGCCGAACACCGGCAGGGCTTCGCGCATGGCTTCGATGGCATAGGCGGGCAGGGCGGCGGCCAGATCGGTCAGGTGCACGCCCGGCTTGTACGACGGCTCCACCTCGCCCAGCGCGGTGCTGGGGCGGGCGGCCAGGAAGTCTTCCACCCGCTGGGCCGGGGCTTCGTAGGTGCCGCCGCCCAGCTCGAAGGCCCGGGCCTCCAGCTGGCGCTGCAGCACCACACCGGCCAGCGGATGGTGCTGCCCTTGCTGTCGCAGGGCGCGGGCCTGTTCGGCGTAGCGCGGGCCGTCGGTCTCGCCGAAGGCGGCGGTCCACAGCGGCAGGTCGTCGGGGAAGTTCTGGGGGAAGTCGGCCGGGTCGATGCCGACCACCATGCCGGCATTCGCATTGCGCTCGGCCCGCGAATACTGGCTCATGCCGTTGGTGACCACCCGGCCGGGCTCGCTGGTGGCGGCCACGACGGTGCCGCCCGGGCACATGCAGAAGCTGTAGACCGCGCGCCCGTTGGCGGCGTGGTGCACCAGCTTGTAGTCGGCCGCGCCCAGCAGCGGATGGCCGGCGTGCCGGCCCCAGCGGGCCCGGTCGATCACGCCCTGCGGGTGTTCGATGCGAAAGCCCACCGAAAACGCCTTGGCCTCCATGAAGACGCCGGCGTCCCAGAGCCAGGCAAAGGTGTCGCGTGAGCTGTGGCCGAGTGCCAGCACCGCATGGCGAACCGGCATCTCCCGGTGCTCGCCGGTGGCCAGGTGGTGAACCTGCAGGCCGACCAGGCGCTGCCGGCCTTCGCCTTCGGGTTCGAACCGCGCACCGGTCACCTGGTGTTCGAAGCGGATCTCGCCGCCCAGCGCGGTGATCTTCTCGCGCATGGCTTCGACCACCTTCACCAGCTTGAAGGTGCCGATGTGCGGGTGGGCCATGTACAGGATCTCCGGCGGCGCACCGGCCTCCACGAATTCCTGCATGACCTTGCGGCCGAGGAAACGCGGGTCCTTGATCTGGCTGTAGAGCTTGCCGTCGGAAAACAGGCCGGCACCGCCTTCGCCGTACTGCACGTTGCTCTGCGGGTTCAGCACCTTCTTGCGCCACAGGCCCCAGGTGTCCTTGGTGCGCTGGCGCACCGGCCGGCCGCGTTCCAGCACGATGGGCCGCAGGCCCATCTGGGCCAGCGCCAGGGCTGCGAACAGGCCGCACGGGCCCAGGCCGATGACCACCGGCCGGTCTTCCTCGCGGGCCGGCCAGCCCGGTGGCGCCTGCACCGGGGCGCGCCACTGCATGTCGGGGGTGGGGATGATGTGCGGATGGTCCGCATGGCGGGCCAGCAGCGCGGCCTCGCGGGTCGGGTCGGTCAGGGTCAGGTCGACGATGTAGACCGCGCGCAGGTCGGCCTTGCGGGCGTCGAAGCTGCGTTTGAAGACCTGCAGCTGCGCGATGTCGGCCTGCTCCACGCCCAGCGCGTCGGCGGCCAGGCGCCGCAGGCTGGCCTCGGGGTGGGGCGGGGGCGCCCGGTCGGCGTCGGTTTCGGTGGGGGCGTCGGCGGCGCGGCGGGTCTCGAAAGGAACCTCGGTCAGCGGCAGCTTGAGTTCGGCGATGCGGATCATGGCGGTGCGGGCTTGTGGCGATCAAGCAGGTGCGCGCCGGGCTGGCGCGCAGGGGGCCGATAATACCGGCCGTGAAGCGCGCCGGACCGCCGCTGGCACAGGGCCCGAAAGGGTGTGCTGGAGGAACGTCCGGACTGCACAGGACAGCGTAGGAGGTAACACCTCTCCACCGAAAGACCGGCCGGGGCAACCCGGGCGGCCCCAAGGTGAGGATCAGAGCAACAGAGACGAGCCGATTCAGTTCGGGTGAAACGGGCAATCTCTACGCGCAGCAATACCAAATAGGCCAGCGTCGAGGTGGTTCCGCTGAGCTGGCGGGTAGGTAGCACCGAGCCGGGTGGGCAACCCCCGGCCCAGATGAATGGCGGTCACGCCCCGGGCAACCGGGGTGCACAGAATCCGGCTTACAGGCGCGCTTCACACTATTCAACCCCCACGCTCCGCCGCTGCGCGGGTCGCTGCCCCCCGAGGGGGCTGGGCCTGCCTTGGGGGCGGCCCGGCGGCTGGCCCATTTTTTTCTCCGACCTCGTTTTCGCGCCTGTCGCGGGCCTGCTGGCGTGGCTTCAGGCGTTGAATCCGCCCAGGCTCTGGATGCGCTCCACGTGGGCGAGCAGGGAGCGGCGGGCCACGGGCCAGAGGCGTTCGGGCACGTCGTCGTAGGCCAGTTTGACCCAGTCGTCTGCGGTGCCGTCGGGCCGGGCCTGCATGGCGCGGGCGACTTTGGCTTCGCGGGCCAGGCGGTGGGCCTTGAGCTGGCGGATGGCGACCCGGGCGCCGCCTTCGACCGGCGCGCTGGGGTGGTCGGCGCTCTGGCGCAGGTCGCCCAGAACGTAGCCATGGGCCGGCAGGATGAATTCGATGCCGTGGCGTTCGCAGGCCTGGTCCAACCGGTCGAGCGAGTTCAGGTAGGCGTCCATGTTGCCGTCGGGCGGGTCGATGACGGTGGTGCTGCCGTTCAGGATGTGGTCGCCCGAGAACAGCAGGCCGTCTTCCACCAGCGCCAGGCACAGGTGGTTGGCCGCATGGCCGGGGGTGTGGATCACCTCCAGCGTGTGGCTGATGGCGGTGCTGCCTTCCACGCCCACCAGTTCGATCAGTTCGCCGTCGGCCAGGGCCCGGTCGGGCACGAAATGGCTGTTGGCGCGGGCGGTGGGCGCGCTGGGCAGGCCCAGCACCGGCGGGGTCTGCAGGCCGGCCTGGGCGCACAGGGTCTGCAGGCGCGCTGCGCCGGGCGAATGGTCGGCATGGGAGTGGGTACAGACGATGGCGCGCAGCGCGCCGCCGGTGGCCCGCCAGAGCCGGTCGATGTGGGCGGGCTCGTCCGGGCCGGGGTCGATCACCACATAGCCGGTGGCCGGGTCACCCACGATGTAGCTGTTGGTGCCCGGGCCGGTCATGAAGCCGGGGTTGGGCGCGGTCAGCCGCATGACGTTGCGCAGCAGGGCCACCGGCTGCTCGGTCTGCCAGTCCAACGGGTGCACGATGAGCCCTTCCGGGCTGACCAGGGCCAGTTCCCCGAACGGCGCTTCATGCTCCATGTGGCGCGACTCGTGTCCGTTGGTGAAACCGGCGCGGGGGCAGCTGGTCCAGAGCGGGCGGTCGTCCACTGCGCAGGCGTCCAGCACCGACTGCACCGTGGCATGGTGCTGCAGCCGCTCCAGCGTGCGGATGGTGGGGAAGATGATGAAGAACTGCCCGGCGGCATGCCGCTCCAGCGCTTCCTGCGGGCGCACCCAGACTGGCTCAAACTGCTCCGATTCGTCGGCCACCGGCTGCTGGCCTTCCGGCATGCGGGCGACCAGAAAGGGCACGTCGAAGCGGCGCGGCAGGTCGCGGTCGGTGATCCAGTGGGCCAGCACGAAGACGCTGGCGGCATCCAGGGTGAGGCCGCGTTCGCGGCATTGTTGCGGCAAGGGCAGCTGGCGGTCGAGCGTGGCGATGTCGTTGTCGTCGGCCATCCGGCCGTCCGGGTGGCGGGCCAGCAGAACGCCCAGCTCTTCGAAGCTCTCGCGGATGGCGGCAATGGCCTGGGTCAGGGCGGTGTCGTCCTGGGTCGGTCGGCGGCTGGCCACGTCGAAGCTCCGGCTGTCCGCCGCATCGATGCCGCCGCCCGGGAACACGTAGGCGCCGGGGGCAAAGCTGGCGGTCATGGAGCGGCGCGTCATGAGCACCTCGATGCCGGGACGGGCCGGGTCGGTGCTGTCGCGCAGCAGCAGCACGGTGGCTGCGGGGCGCAGCGGGGCCGGGCTGCGGGCGGGGTGCAGGAGCTGGGTGGAGCGGACCATGCGGTCATTGTGCGGGAACCTGCCGCCGGTCGCCTGTCGCGGGAGCGAGCGCCGATAATGGCGCGATGCAGATCCGCTTCACCAAGATGCAGGGCGCGGGCAACGACTTCGTGGTGCTCGACGAGACGCAAGGCCGTCTGGGCCTGAGTCCGGCCCAGTACCGCTGGCTGGCCGACCGCCACTTCGGCGTCGGCGCCGACCAGATCCTCACCGTGCGGCCTTCGCCCGGCCCGGGCCTGGACTTCGAGTACGTCATCCACAACGCCGACGGCGGCGAGGTGGAGCACTGCGGCAACGGCGCCCGCTGCTTCGTGCGCTACGTGCACGACCACGGCCTGAGCGAACGCAACCCGCTGCGGGTGAAGGTGAAGCAGGGCGAGCTCAGCCTGCTGCGCCTGCCGGACGGCCGCGTCACGGTCGACATGGGCGCGCCGGTGTTCGAGCCCGCCCGCATCCCGTTCGACCCGGCCGGCCTGCCGTCGCCGGACGCCGGCCGTTACCAGCCCTGGCCGCTGGACTTCGCCGGGGGCCAGGCGGGCGTGGCCGTGGTCTCCATGGGCAACCCGCATGCCGTGCTGCGGGTGGACGATGTCGACACCGCGCCGGTGGCCGAATGGGGCCCGCAGATCGAACACCACCCGCGCTTCCCGCGCCGGGTGAACGTGGGCTTCCTCCAGGTGGTGGACCGCGCCACCGTGCGCCTGCGGGTGTTCGAGCGCGGCTCCGGCGAGACCCTGGCCTGCGGCACCGGCGCCTGCGCGGCGGTGGTGGCCGGCATCCGCCTGGGCTGGCTCGATGCGCGGGTCGACGTGCACACCCGAGGCGGCCTGCTCACCATCGAATGGCCTGGCCTGGAGCGGCTGGATGCACCGGTCATGATGACCGGCCCGGCCACCTCTGTTTTCGAGGGCACGGTCGACGTGCCCGATCTGCCCTGAACACCATGAAATCCGACGCCATCCCCCCCATCACCGAAGACGACATCGCCAACTACCTGGCCAACACGCCCGACTTCTTCGAGCGCCACGCCAGCCTCCTGGCGGCGGTGCAGCTCACCAGCCCGCACGGCCAGCGGGCGGTCAGCCTGCAGGAGCGGCAGGCAGAGATGCTGCGCGAGAAGATCCGCGGCCTGGAGCTGCGCGCGGCGGACATGATCCGCCACGGCCAGGAGAACACCGTCATTGCCGACCGGCTTCAGCGCTGGACCCGCGAATTGCTGCTGACCCGCGAGCCGCGCGATCTGCCGCTGGTGGCCACGCGCGAACTCGCGCGGCTGTTCCTGGTGCCGCAGGTGGCCGTCAAGGTCTGGGGCGTGGACGCGCCTTTTGCTGCCGAAGCCTGGGCCACCGGCGCCAGCGAAGACGTGAAGGCCTTTGCCTCGTCGCTCTCGCTGCCGTATTGCGGCGGCAACCCGGGCCTGGAAGCCGCGGGCTGGCTGGACGATCCAGGCACGGTGCAGTCGCTGGCGCTCATTCCGCTGCGCGCCGGGGCGGCGCCCGAAGCCTTCGGCCTGCTGGTGCTGGCCTCGGCCGACCCGCAGCGCTTCGCTGCCGACATGGGCACCGATTTCCTGGAGCGCATCGGCGAACTCACCAGCGCGGCCTTCGCGCGCCTGCGACCGGTGGTGCCGCCCGCGGTGCACTGAGCATGCAAGCTGCGCCGCCGGCCGACGATGCCGCCCTGATCCGGGCTTATCTGGACCATGTGCGGGTGGAGAAGCGGCTGGCCGAGCGCACGGTGGCGCTCTACACCCTCGACCTGCAGCGCCTGCAGGGGTTCGCGCAGGAAGCCGGTGTGGCGCTGGCGGCGGTGCAGCCGGCCCACATCCGCCGCTGGATCGCGTCCATGCACAGCGGCGGGCGCAGCGCCCGGGGCATCGCCCTCATCCTCTCCGGCTGGCGCGGCCTCTACACCTGGATGGGCCGCCAGGGCCTGATCGACCACCACCCGGTGCAGGGCGTGCGAGCGCCCAAGGCCGGCAAGCCCCTGCCCAAGGCGCTGGCGGTGGACGACGCGGTGCGCCTGGCCGACCATGAGCAGGCCGACGACGACCCCGGCCTGGAAGCGCGCGACGCCTGCATCACCGAGCTGCTGTACGGCTGCGGCCTGCGCATCGGGGAACTGGTCGGACTGGACCTGAATGCCGGTCCGTCGGCCCGGGGCTGGATCGACCGCGATGCCGGCGAGGCCCATGTGCTGGGCAAGGGCTCACGCCGGCGCAGCGTGCCGGTGGGGCGCACCGCCCTGGCCGCCCTGGAGCGCTGGCTGGAACAGCGCCCGCGCTGGGCCAAGGACGACCCGGCCCTGTTCATCGGGCAGCGCGGCACCCGGTTGACGCCCCAGCACATCCGCCTGCGCCTGCGCCGCCGTTCGATGCAGGCCGGGCTGCCGACACCGGTGCACCCGCACATGCTGCGCCATTCGTTTGCCAGCCACCTGCTGCAGTCCAGCGGCGACCTGCGCGCCGTGCAGGAGCTGCTGGGCCATGCCAGCATCGGCACCACCCAGGTCTATACCCGGCTCGATTTCCAGCACCTGGCCCGCGTGTACGACGCGGCCCACCCCCGGGCTCAGGCCCGCGGCAAGGGCGCCCCTGCCGCGCCCGCCCCCGATCTTTCTCACGACAAGGAACCCACATGAACCTCCTGCGCCGCCGTTTCTCTGCTGCCGCCCTCGGCCTGGCCGTTGCCCTGCCGCTCTCTGCCTTGGCCCAGGCGCCCGCCGCCGATGCCCCGATCAAGGTGGTCTACCACCTGAGCGAAGGCATTCCGCAGGCGTCCCGCGCCATCGGCAACATCCGCAACCACCTGGCCGCCGACCCCAAGGCCCGCATCGTGGTGGTGAGCCACGGCCTGGGCATCGACTTCCTGCTGCAGGGCGCGACCAACCAGATGGACCAGCCGTTCTCCGGCTCGATCGCCGACCTGGCCAACCGGGGCGTCGAGTTCCGGGTCTGCAACAACACGCTGGTCTCGCGCAAGATCGACGCGTCGCGGCTGGCCATGGAAGCCAGCGTGGTGCCTTCCGGCGTGGCCGAGGTGGCCCGCTTGCAGGCGCGCGAAGGTTTTGTGTACCTGCGTCCATGAAGGTCGTCCGACTCAAGCCCGGCAAGGAACGTTCGCTGCTGCGCCGCCACCCCTGGGTGTTCGACGGCGCCATCGCCAGGGGCAGTGCCGACCCCGGCGAAACCGTGCGGGTCGACAGCCACGAGGGCCAGTTCCTGGCCTGGGGCGCGTGTTCGCCCGAGAGCCGCATCCGCGTGCGGGCCTGGAGCTTCGACCAGGCCACCCGGATCGACGCCGGCTTCTTCCGCACCACGCTGCAGCGCGCCTTGGCGCTGCGCGAGCGGCTGGCCATTGCCAGCAACGGCGTGCGGCTGGTGCACGGCGAATCCGACGGCCTGCCCGGGCTGATCGTCGACCGCTATGGCGACACCCTGGTGGCCCAGTTCACCGCCTGCGGCGTGGAGCGCTGGAAGGACGTGATCGCCGATGCGCTGATCGAGCTGACCGGCTGCCCGCGCCTGTACGAGCGGTCCGACACCAGCAGCCGCGAGCTAGACGGCCTGAAGCCCGCCACCGGCTGGCTGCGCGGCGACGGGCCCACCACCTTCGAGCTGCAGGAACACGGCTGGCGGCTGGGGCTGGACATTGCCCAGGGCCACAAGACCGGCTACTACCTGGACCAGCGCGACAGCCGCGGCGTCTTCCGCGAGCATGTGCAGCGGCTGGGCTGCCGCGAGGTGCTCAACTGCTTCAGCTACACCGGTGGCTTCAGCGTCGCGGCGCTGGCCGGCGGGGCGGAGCATGTCACCTCGATCGATTCGTCCGGCCCGGCGCTGGCCCAGGCAGCGGCCAATCTGGCCCTGAACGGCTTCGATGCGGCCCGCGCCACCTTCGTGGATGCCGACGTGAATGCCTCGCTGCGCCGCTTCCTGGAGGAAGGCCGCCGGTTCGACGCCATCGTGCTCGACCCGCCCAAGCTGGCGCCCACGGCGGCCCACGCCGAGCGGGCCGCCCGCGCCTACAAGGACCTCAACCGCCTCGGGCTGAAGCTGCTCAACCCGGGTGGCGTGCTGTTCACCTTTTCGTGTTCGGGCGGCATCGGCGTGGAGCTGTTCCACAAGATCGTGGCCTCGGCCGGCATCGACGCCGGGGTCGATGGCGCCATCCTGCAGCGCCTGGGCGGCGCGCCCGACCACCCGATGACCCTGGCTTTCCCTGAGGGCGAATACCTCAAGGGGCTGGTGGTGATGCGCACACCGGTCGCCTGAGCCGGAACCCTATCGCTACACTGTTGCGTTTTTCACCCAAGACCTGCTGCCCATGGCCCTGATCCCCGCCACCATCCTCACCGGCTTCCTCGGCTCCGGCAAGACCACCCTGCTCAAACGCGTGCTGTCGGAGGCCCACGGCCAGAAGATCGCCGTGGTCGAGAACGAGTTCGGTGAAGAGAACATCGACAACGAGATCCTGGTGGCCGACACCACCGAGAACATCATCCAGATGAGCAATGGCTGCATCTGCTGCACCATCCGCGACGACCTGCGGGCCACCCTGCAGGACCTGGCCCAGAAGAAGCGCAAGGGCGAACTGGACTTCGACCGGGTGGTGATCGAGACCACCGGCCTGGCCGACCCCGGCCCGGTGGCCCAGACCTTCTTCATGGACGACGAGGTGGCCGAGCAGTACCTGCTCGACTCCATCCTGACCCTGGTCGACGCCAAGCACGCCGCCCAGCAGCTCAACGACCGCCAGGAGGCCCGCCGCCAGGTGGGTTTTGCCGACCAGATCTT
>Ga0208243_1000150_pt1 | contig 55445 bp, 56 predicted proteins | sample Subbio2Aug_QV12A_FD_184826 | JGI IMG/M metagenome (GOLD analysis project Ga0208243, IMG submission 184826) | Serpentinite rock and fluid subsurface biosphere microbial communities from McLaughlin Reserve, California, USA - CR12Aug_QV12A (SPAdes) | ecosystem: Environmental > Terrestrial > Deep... | reverse complement strand
GATGTTGATCAGCTCGTCGAACCCGCGCTGCACCTTGTTGTAGTGATACGCGATGTCCGGAGCGAAATAGGTCCAGGAGCCATCCGACTTCTGTACCGGCCGGTCCTGGTCATCCCCGAAGGCAGTAGAGCGGAACAGCGTCTGCTCCCGGGGCTCCCAGTCTTCCGGCGCCTTGCCCTTCGGCGGTTCCAGGACGCCCTGATAGATCAGCCCCAGGCCCTTCAGTCGCTCGATAGCAGCTTCGATCTGCCCCGTGCCATAAAGCGCCTTCTCGCTGGAATAGACGTCCATCGTCACTCCCAGCGCCGCCAGGTCGTGCCGGATCATCGTCATCATCATGTCGGTGGCAAAGGTCCGGACATCGACCAGCCAGTGCTGCTCCCCCTTGTCGAGAAGGCTGTCACCGTATTTCGCCTTCAAGGCTTCGCCCACGGGGATCAGATAGTCGCCCGGATAAAGCCCCTCGGCGATCTCGGGCGACAGGCCATGCGCCTCGCGGTAGCGCTCATAGGCGGACCGGGCCAGCACGTCGACCTGCCCCCCGCCATCGTTGATGTAATACTCCCGCGTGACCTGATACCCCGCGAAGTCCAGAAGCGCCGCAAGCGCATCGCCCACCACCGCGCCCCGCGCGTGCGCGACATGCATCGGCCCGGTCGGGTTCGCGCTCACGAACTCCACGTTCACCTTGCGCCCCGCTCCCAGCGAGGACCGCCCGAATTCCGCGCCTTGCTCCAGCACGGCCCGCACCAGCCCCTGCCAGGCCGCCGCTTCCAGCCGCAGGTTCAGGAACCCCGGCCCCGCCACGTCCGCGCCCGCGATCCGCGGGTCCTCCATCAGCTTCGCCGCCAGCGCATCCGCAATCGCGCGGGGCTGCATCCCCGAAGGCTTCGCCAGCACCATCGCCGCATTGGTCGCCATCTCGCCATGCCCCGCATCCCGCGGCGGCTCCACCGCGACGGCGGACAGGTCCAGCCCCGACGGCAGCACGCCTTGCGCCATCAAGGCCTCCAGCTCGGCCACCACAAGCTCACGGATATCGGCGAACAGGTTCATTTGATCACATCCTCTGATGCGAAAGGCCATGCCAGAGGCCCGCCCAGAGGTCAAGGAGAGCCACGGGGATCACCCCCGCCGCCACTCCTCCAACGCCGCATTCTCCTCGGGAACCGCCTGCCCGGCAAAGGGAGACACCACCGCCCGGTTGCGGAAGTAATGCGTCTCCCGCGCGCCGAAGTAGAAGGCGACGATCGCGCCCAGAAGCCACCACAGGGGCTCCGGCACCGCGTTCAGCCCCACCATCCGGAAGGCAAAGGCCTGCGGGTCCACCATCGCATAGACGAACAAGCCGATCGTCCCGAACGCGAGGAACGGTCGCGGCAACCGGTTCAGTCCGTTCACCATCCGGTCGAACCAGGACAGCGCGGGATGCTGATACTCTTCCCCCAACTGCCGCAGGGCCGCCATCTGCGCCTCGGCCGAATACTCCATCCGCTTGGTGGCCGAGGGCACGAAGACCTCCGCCACCCCCTTCGCCGCCTCCCCCAGCGCCGTGACTGCCGCCGGCCCGCCCACCAGCCTGCCGATCACCCCCATGCAGCCACCCGCGCCCGATGCTGCGCTTCGGTCAGATGGTATTTCGGAGAAATGAACTCCTCCGCCCGGACGATCCAGCCGCCCTTGCCCCCATCGCGCCGCCGCGCGAACTTGCGGCTCGCCGGCCGGCTGTCTGCGATGGCGTAGTAGTAGTTGCGCCGCGCAATCCCGTAGGCATCCGCCAGATGCGACGGCGCCGCCTCATGGGCCATCTGTGCCGCCCGGATCGTCTGCGGCCCGATCGCCCCGTCGGGATCGCAGGGATAGCCCATGTCGGTCAGCAGGCGCTGCAGGATCTTCACCGCGTTCCCGCCCGCATTGACATACATGTCGAAGACCGAAGCCTGCAAAGCCTCGGGCAGGGCCGCGATCCCCGGACGTGTGTAGTAATGCTCCAGATAGATCTCGATCGCCTGCTTCCGGCTCAGCGCGCGCACATCCGCCACGTCGATCCGCGTGTCGCGGTTCACGTCGATCCCCAGCCGCCGCAGCGTGTGGATCGTCACCCCGTGATTGGTCGCCCCGCCCGGATCATCCGGGTCGTTCACGAATCCGCCCTCGCGGGCCACGATTTCCTCGGCAATCTCCCGGACATTCGGCATGGACACCCCCTTTCGTGACGGGGGAAGCCTGCCGAACTCTCGTTAACGGGCCGACAGCGCAGCGCGCGCTCAGCTTTCGGGCGCGTCCTCGCCCTTGTAGACGCCCTGCTCCTTCAGCGCGTCCACCACTTCCTGCGGCATGTAGGTCTCGTCATGCTTTGCGAGCACCTCGGTGGCGACGAACGTGTCGCCCTCCATCCTGCCCAGCGCCACCATCCCCTGTCCCTCGGAAAAGAGGTCCGGCAGGATGCCGGTATACCGGACCGGCACCGTGGCATTGGTATCGGTGACCGCGAAGGAAACCTCGGTGCCTTCGCCCCGGACGATCGAGCCTTCGACCACCAGTCCACCGATCCGGAAGGTCTCGCCCGGCGAGGGCGGCTCCTCCACCACCTGGGTGGGCGAGCGGAAGAAGTTGATCCCGTCCCGCATCGCATAGCCGACAAGGCCCGTGGCCCCGATCAGCGCCACCGCCGCAAGCGCGACCACCTGGATGCGCCGCTGCTTCTTCAGCCCCTTGAGACCCCGAAACTCCGCCTTGCCGCTCATCACATGCATCCTCTGCCGTCAGACGAACTTTGCCACACCCAAGGTGGGCACGCCTTGACCCGCGTCAACCCCGCTCCACGTCGTCACCGTCGCTGCCGCGCGAAGGGAAGCGGAAAGCGCAAGACGAGCGCTAAGGAAACACCGGCGCCAGCATCAACCCTTCCGTCTCGGGCAACCCAAGCATCAGGTTCGCGTTCTGGATCGCCTGGCCCGAGGACCCCTTGGTCAGGTTGTCCAGAACCGACACCACCACAGCCCGGCCGGGAACCCGGTCGCCAATAACCCCAAGGTGACAGAAGTTCGATCCGGCGATGTCACGCGTCGAAGGCAGCGACCCGAATGGGAGAACCTGCAGGAACGGCTCGTTTTCATAAGCCTTATCAAGCGTCTGGTGAACGACCTTGGCGTCGCCCTTCACATAGACCGTCGCCAGAATCCCCCGGTTCATCGGCAGAAGATGCGGTGTGAACTGCACTTTCACCGGACGCCCGGCGACCTTGGAAAACTCCTGATCGAACTCGCCCAGGTGCCGGTGTTTGCCGCCCGCCGAATAGGCATGCGTCCCCCCGGACAATTCCGCGTGAAGCAGGTTCTCCTTCAACGACCGCCCCGCGCCCGAGACCCCAGCCTTGAGGTCGATCAGGATGTCATCCAGGTCGATGCAGCCCGCCGCGATCAAAGGCCGCAGCGCGAATTGCCCGGTCGCCGCGTTGCACCCGGTGCCCGCCACCAGCCGCGCCGGTTTGATCTCGTCGCGGTAGAACTCGGTCAGCCCGTAGACCGCCTCCTTCTGGATCTCCACCGCCGTATGCGGCTGGCCATACCACTTCTCGTACTCCGCCGGGTCGCGCAGCCGAAAGTCCGCCGACAGATCGACGATCCGCAGGGTCTTCGGCAGCTTCGCGATCACCTCCTGCGTCGTCGCATGCGGGAGCGCGCAGAAGCACAGGTCGACGCCAGCAAAATCGATCTCGTCGATCTTCTGAAGTTTGGGAAGGTCCAGATGCCGCAGGAACGGAAACACCTCCGCCATCGACATCCCGGCCTTGCGGTCCGCCGACAGCGCCACGATGCGCATCGAAGGATGCGTCGCGATCAGGCGGACAAGCTCCGCCCCCGTATAGCCCGAGGCCCCGAGAATGGCGATGCGATGGGTCATGGCGTGGCTCCCACAAAAGAAACGCGCCCTCTTTGCGCCGCTGCGGCCCCCAATGCAAGACCGGCGAATGTCACCGGCACAATTCCCGCGTAACCCCTTTCATCTTTGTCCAAATATCCCCGCCGGAGGCGGCCGCCAGCATCGTCCTGAGCCGCCTTGTACCGTTCGAGCGGACCTCATCGACCGAATTGACGGGGGCTGCGGAACAACCTTTCCAAACGGTAAACGTCCGCGGACAAGCCCTTGTTTCAGAAACGAAAATCCAGAATGTCCACCGTGGACAGATCACGCCACCGGCGTCCACATCACATCGTCGATCCGCGGCGCGCCCGTGGCCAGCATCACCACCCGATCAAACCCCATCGCGATCCCCGCTGCCGCAGGCATCCCCTCCAGCGCCGCCAGAAAGTCCTCGTCCAGCGGGTAGCTCTCCCCATAGACCCGCGCCTTCTCCGCCATCTCCGCCTCGAAACGCCGCCGCTGCTCGGCCGGATCGGTCAGCTCCCCGAACCCGTTCGCCAGCTCCACCCCGCACGCATAGACCTCGAACCGCTCCGACACCCTTGCGTCCCCTGGCATCCGCCGCGCCAGCGCCGCCTCGGCGGCAGGATAGCGATCCAGGATCGTCACCCGTCCCTGCCCGAGCTTCGGCTCCACCCTCGAAGACAACACCCGGCTCAGCATGTCCGACCAAGTGTCGTCCCCGGCCCGCCGCACCCCGATCCGGTCCAGCTCCGCCCCCAGGACCACCGCATCCGTCGTGCCGTCCCCCCTGATCGAGGCCATCAGATCCACCCCGGCATGGACCAGGAAGGCCTCGGCCACTGAGACCCGCTCAGGTTCCAGAAACGGATCGCAGACCCGGTCCCGGAACCGCAGCACCCCTGCCCCCGCTTCCCGCGCTCCGGCCCGCAGGAAAGCCATCGTGTCGGCCATCAGAACCTCGTACCCCTCGCCCACCCGGTACCACTCCAGCATCGTGAACTCGGGGGAGTGCAGCGCCCCGCGCTCCCGGTTCCGCCAGACGTGGGAGAAGGCGTGGATCCGCGTCTCACCCGCCGCGAGAAGCTTCTTCATCGCGAACTCGGGCGAGGTGTGGAGGTACATCCGCCGCCCCTCCCCGTCGTTCCCGATTGCCTCCGTCGCGAAGCCGTGGAGGTGCGCCTCGTTGCCCGGGCTGATGGCCAGCGCGGCGGGGTCGACCTCGGTGAAACCCTCCTCCGCGAGCCAGCTCCGGATCGCCGCCTGGATGCGGTTGCGGGTCATGAGGATCGGGCGGCGGTCGGCGTGGCGGGAAGGGCTCCACCAGGGGAATGCGGGATTCATCTGGAATTTCCGGTTCGGATCGGTTACGGGCGCGGGCAGATGCCGGTCGCTGAAGGACCGGTCCCCGTTACAACAAGGACCCGACCTTTGAAAGTCATCGCCTCCTCGCTCCGCAAGGGCAACGTCGTCGAGATGGACGGCAAGCTCTACGTCGTGCTGACCGCCTCGAACTTCCACCCCGGCAAGGGCACCCCCACCACCTCGGTCGACATGCGCCGGATTTCGGACGGGGTGAAGGTCTCGGAACGCTGGCGGACCACCGAGATGGTCGAGAAGGCCACCGTCGACGAGCGGGAATATGACTTTCTCTACGAGGACGGTGAGGGCTTCCACTTCATGGAGCCCACCACCTACGAGCAGATCGTCGTGACCGAGGACGTGATGGGCGCGAACAAGCCCTACCTTCAGGAAGGGATGAAGTGCTACGTCAAGACCTTCGACGGGATCCCGATCGCGCTGGAAGTCCCGCAGAAGATCACCGTCGAGATCGTCGAAACCGAGCCGGTCACCAAGGGGCAGACGGCCTCGTCGTCCTACAAGCCCGCGATGACCGACAACGGGCTCAGGGTCATGGTGCCGCCCCACATCGGGCCGGGCACGCGGATCGTGATCAACACCGACGACGACTCTTACGTCGAGCGCGCCAAGGACTGACCTGTCCACGGTGGACAAACGCCGCGATCCTTGAGGTATCAAGGACTTGGTCGCGGACGTTAGGAAACTGGAAACCATTGCAAAGGCACGTCGAAGGGCGTGCCTTTTTGCTTTGGCCGGGGCCGCGAGGGGCTATGCTGCGGGCAAAGGGGAGACCGAGATGCCCGGGGATCATGACGCCTACAAGCCCGCCGAGATTGCCGCGCTGATCGAAACGGCGGGGGTCGCAAAGGCCGCCCTGCCGCTACACCGGATGGCGACGCTCGCGATGCTGGCGGGGGCCTTCATTGGCTTTGGTTCGGCCTTCTGGTGCATGGCGATGGCGGGGGCAGACCCCGGTTTCGGGCCGCAAAGGGTTCTTGGCGGCATGGTCTTTGCGCTGGGGCTGATCCTGGTGGTCGTCGGAGGCGCGGAGCTGTTCACCGGGAACGCTTTGATGGTGATGGCGGCGGTGGACCGGCGGATCACGCTGGGGGCGCTGCTGCGGAACTGGGGGATCGTCTACATCGGAAACCTGATCGGCGCGGTGGGGCTGGCGGTGGCCTTCGGGCTGAGCGGGCTCCTCGACGGGCCGATGGGCGAGGTCGCGGCCAAGGCGGCGACGGCCAAGGCGAGCCTGCCGCCGCTGGAGGCCTTTGTCCGGGGGGCCTTGTGCAATGCGCTCGTCTGCCTGGCAGTCTGGCTGAGTTTCGCGGCGCGGACGGCGACGGACAAGATTTTGGGCGTCCTCTGGCCGGTGGCGGCATTCGTCACCCTGGGGCTGGAGCATTCGGTGGCGAACATGTTCCTGTTCCCGGCTGGTCTCTGGGCGGGGTCTGAGGCTCCGATGGACGGGGTTCTTGGGAACCTGGCCTGGGTTACGCTCGGCAATATCGTCGGTGGCGCCGGGGGTGTCGCGCTGGCCTATCGCTTTGCCTATGGCGCGATGCGGGGGTGAGGGCGGTGGGCGCTTCGCCCACCCTACGCGCCGGCCAAGTGAGTCGGGGTGAACCCCGACCTACGGGGCCAGTTCTCCGGCCTCGATGCGGAAGGGCAGGATGTTGCCGGCGGGCGGCAGGGGGCAGATGGCGAAATCGGTGAAGGCGCAGGGCGGGCTGATCGCGCGGTTGAAGTCGAGGGTGATTTCCGTGTCGGTCGGGTCCTCACCGAAAAGGAAACGCGCGGCCGGGTAGGTTTCGCCTGCAGTGGCATCGCGGAAGACGAACATCGGCTTGCCCGCTTTCCAGTGTGTGGGCGTAAGGGTGACGGTCTTGCCCTGGTGCTGGAAGGTGGCGCGATGGGTAAGTGTCACGGCGGCCTTGGAGCCGTCTTTCATTGCAACTTCAGCGGCTTCCGGGGCGAAGCTCTCCCACTTCGCTCGAAGTGTCCAGTCGGGGTTTTCGGGGAAGCTGCGGAGGGTGACTGCCGGAGTCACCGTCAGGTCGCGGACGCGCAGCGCGGGCACGCCGTCGACAGTGTGGATTTCCAGGAGGAACGGGTCCACCCGAAGCTGCGGGAAGGCGTCGGAAACGGGTTGGAACGTCTGAGGCGCCTCTCCGGGCCGGGCAAAGTTGGCGCCGCTGGCCGTGATCTCCAGCGTGCCGAGGAAGTCAGGCCCGGAAGGAAGCCGGACATCCTGCTCCGTGCCGACGAGGTGGCGACCCGGGGTAAGCTCGATCCGTGCGACGAGGTTCAGCCAACCGTCCGGGGCGGCCAGCGCGGCAAGGCGGGCGGCCCGCCATTCGGCCAGGGGGAGCATCAGGCAGCCTCGAAGGTGATCTTCCGGCGCAGGAATTGGGTGGCCTTGTTCGACACAGAGGCCGGGTCGCCCGTGGTCAGGAACTTCGACTGCGTCCCCGTCCCGGCAAACTGCGGGCGGCGTTGCAGGTAGTCGGCAAGCGATTCAGCCACAAGGTTCGCCTGGGAATAGACCTTGACCTGTGGCCCCAGCGCGTCCTGGAACACCTTTTCCATCAAGGGGTAATGCGTGCAGCCGAGGATCGCGGCCTCAGGCGACGGCATCCGGCGTTTCAGCGCCTCGACGTGGGAGCGGACCAGCGCCTCGGCGAGGATCTCGTCGCCCTGTTCGATGGCATCGACCACGCCGCCGCAGGGCTGGGCCTCGACATCGACCCCGATGGCGCGGAAGGCAAGCTCGCGCTGGAAGGCGCGGGAGGCGACGGTGGCAGGCGTGGCGAAAAGGGCCACGTGCTTGACGGCGACCTCGCGGGGCGGCGAGTTGTCGCCCCATTGGCGTTCGGTCAGGGCCTCGATCAGCGGGACGAAGACGCCAAGGACGCGCTTGTCGGCCGGGACCCAGGTTTCCTGCATCCGCTTCAGCGCGGCGGCCGAGGCGGTGTTGCAGGCGAGGATCACCAGATCGCAGCCTTCGGCCCAGAGGCGTTCGGTTGCCGCGCAAGTCAGGTTGAAGATGTCATCAGCGGTGCGGACGCCATAGGGCGCGTGGGCATTGTCGCCGAAGTAGACGAAGGGGACATCGGGCAGCCGCCTGGTCAGCGCATCAAGAACGGTCAAGCCACCGAGGCCCGAATCGAAGACGCCAACTGCCATGCCTGTCTCTTTCGCCTTGGCGCGATCCCTGCGCGCCGGGTGCCTTTTCGCCGATCATAGGGTCACTTGGCGGGGGGATAAAGGCCCGAAGCGGCGGCGGGCCATTGCCGGGCAGGGTTTACATGGAAAGCGCTATCCCTATGTAGGCTCGGACGTGATACGGTGGCCAGTGATCAGAAAAGGGTTGAGCGGATGGATTGGGACAAGCTGAGGATCTTTCACGCCGTGGCGGAGAAGGGCAGCCTGACCCATGCCGGCGACGTGCTGCACCTGTCGCAATCCGCCGTCAGCCGCCAGATCCGCGCGCTGGAGGAAAGCCTGAACGTGACGCTCTTCCACCGCCACGCACGGGGGCTGATCCTGACCGAACAGGGCGAGCTTCTGTTCGATGCGACGACCCAGATGGTGCGGCGGCTGGATGCCACGGCGGCGCGGATCCGCGACAGCGAGGACGAGGTTTTCGGCGAGCTGAGGGTGACCACGACGACGGGCTTCGGAACGTTGTGGCTGGCGCCGCGCCTGGCCCGGCTTTACGCGAAGTACCCGGCCCTGAAGATCGACCTGATGCTGGAAGAGCGGGTCCTGGACCTGCCGATGCGCGAGGCGGACGTCGCGATCCGGATGAAGGAGCCGTCGCAGGCCGACCTGATCCGCAAGCGGCTGATGCAGATCCGGATGCAGATGTTCGCGACGCCCGAGTATCTGGAGACGCACGGCACTCCGCAGTCCATGGACGATTTTTCAAGCCACCGGCTGATCAGCCAACATGCGGGGACGGCGCAGGTGGCGGCCGGGGCGCTTCTGGTGGCCGAACTCATGACGCATGACATCCCGTCGACGCTGACGGTGAACAACTACTTCGGCGTGCTGCAGGCGGTGCTGAACCATCTGGGGATCGGGGTGCTTCCGGACTACCTGACCGAGGATTTCCCGAACCTTGTCAGGGTCTTGCCCGAGGTCGAAAGCGCCGAGGTGCCGGTGTTCCTGGCCTATCCGGAGGAGCTGCGCCACTCCAAGCGGGTGGCAGCCTTCCGCGACTTCGTCACGGAAGAGATCATGTCGTTCCGCCGGCGCCAGTCCGAGGACGCCGCCGCCTGAATTGCTGCCATGCAGCATTTGCATAGCGGCATTGCCTAAACGTCGGGCATTCCAGACTTGTTTGCGCAAGCAGGGGGCACTATTTCAACCCTCGAAGCGGCGATGAGCGTGCTCTCGCCCCTTCGTACCTCCCTGTTGGACTTGGCCGAGCGTCATGCTCGGCCTTTTTTTTTGGCCGCGCGCAGAAAGAAGCCCGGCAGTTGCCTGCCGGGCGACGGGTCTTGCTTTGTCGGACGTCAGCCGCCCGATGCTTCGTCCTTGGTTCCATCGTCGGAATCGTCCAGGGCCGGGCTGGTCGGATCGATGTTCGCCGAGATGGCCGCGATCAGTTCCGCTTCGGTCCAGCCCAAAGTCAGCGAGCCGTCGGAGGTCATGTCCGAACCCAGCGGCACGGTGAAGGACTTCACGCTCGACTTGGCGCCGAAGTCGCTGTTCAGCGTCACCACGGCCACGGGCGCCCCGTCGCCGCCGTCATAGACGCTTTCGACCTGGCCGATCACGATCTGGTCCTTGGTGCGGACCTCGTTGCCGACGAAGGCCGAGTCGCCCATCACGGTCACGGTGGTCATGTCCTCGGGTGCGGCGCCAAGTTTGGCATCTGCAGAAAGCTCAAGGGCAAGGGCCGGGATGGCCATAAGCGCTGCCAGGGCGGCAGAGGCCGCAAGGGTCTTGGGATTGAACATATCGTCTTCTCCTCGAGTAGGCCGAAAATTCGGCGTGCGGCGGTCAACCGGCGAGAGGCGATGTTGTTCCGGGAAGGCGTTCCGGGTGGCAGAAGGCCGCCCTCAGTCCAGCGCGGCGAGACGCGCCATGAGGAAGGCGCGGTCAGCGGGCGAGGCCGCAAGCGCGATGGCCCGGCCGTAGGCGTCTCGGGCGGGGCCGTTCTCTCCAAGGCGCGACAGAAGTTCGGCCAGCACGGCGTGGAAGGGCTGATAGTCGGAAAGCGCACCTGCAAGGGCGCGCACTTGTGCCAGGGCCTGCGCCGGGTTGCCGGCCTCCGCAATCGCCACGGCGTGGTTCAGCGCGACGACCGGAGTAGGCTCGAAGTCCCGCAGCCGGGCGTAAAGCGCTGCGATATGCTGCCAGTCCGGGGCGCCGTCGGCCGCGTGCAGCGCCGCGATGGCGGCTTTCAGCTGGAACGGACCCGGAGCACGGCGGGCGATGGCGCGGTCGAGCAGCGCCAGACCTTCGTCGCGCTGGGAGCGGTCCCACAGGCTGCGGTCCTGATCGCCCGGCGGCAGGGTTTGGCCGTCAGGCCCCGTCCGGGCGGCGGCGCGGGCCTGGGTCAGCAAAAGAAGCGCCAGCGCGGCGTCGACCTCTGGCTGGTCGGGGGCGAGTTGCACCAGCAGCCGGGCCAGGAAGATCGCCTCGGTGCAGAGATCGATGCCCGTCTGCGGCCCCTGAGCATAGCCTGCGGTATAGATCAGGTAGACCACGGTCAGGACCGAGTTCAGCCGTTCGGGGAGATCTTCCTTTGCCGGAACCGCAAAGGGAATGCGGGCCGCGGCGATCTTGGACTTGGCGCGGGAGAGACGCTGGCCCATCGCCGGTTCTGCATCCAGGAAGACGGCCGCGACCTGGCCTGTGCTCAGGCCGCAGAGCGCGCGCAACGTGAGCGCAACCCGTGTCTTCTCTTCCAGGGCGGGGTGGCAGCAGGTGAAGATCAGCCGCAGGCGGTCGTCGGGGATGGTCTGGGGATCGGGCTCGGCGGCCTCTTCCTCGGCCAGGACCGCGATGGCGTCACGGTGGCGCGACAGGGTCGCATCGCGGCGGTAGCCGTCGATGGCCTTGCGCAAGCCCGCCCGCAGAAGCCAGCCGGTCGGGCTCGCCGGGACCCCTGCCCTGCCCCAATGCACAAGGGCCGAAGCGGCGGCCTCTTGCAGCGCATCCTCGGCCCGCTGGAAGTTGCCGACCCGAGAGATGAGGGCGGCCAGCAGCCGCCCCCGGTCTTCGCTCAGCACCCGAGACAGAAGCGCCTGCGGGGTCATCAGTACTCCATCACCGGGCGCACCTCGACCGAGCCGTAGCGGGCGGCGGGGATTTCGGCGGCATAGCGAAGGGCTGCATCCAGATCGGCGGCCTCGATCAGGTAGAAGCCGCCGAGGTGTTCCCGGGTTTCGGCAAAGGGGCCGTCCATCGTCTCGACCTTTCCCCCGCGCTTGCGCAGCGTGGTGGCGGTGGCGACCGGCTGCAGGCCTTCGCCCGCAAGGAAGGTGGCGGTGTCCCTCATCTTTTCCTCAAGCCCGAAGTATTCGCCCATCATCGCATCGAATTCCGGAGTGCCGTAGGCCGGCTCGGCCTCGGGGGCGGCGTAAAGCGTCAGCATGTACTTCATCGGTCAGACCTTTCAGTTGCGGCCGCTGGCGGGCTTGCCAGTCGGTCCTGCACCAAGGACGCAAGCCCCCTGCTGATTTCGACATCGGGTGCGAAAAAAGTCAAAAAACTTCTGTGGCCCTTGAAATCATTCACAAAAGAAAACCGCCCCCGCAGGACTGCGGGGGCGGCAAAGGGTCGGACTGCGCTCAGTTCCCAGCCGGGTTGAAGTTCATCACCGGGCGGACCTCAATCGTGCCGAAGGCTGCGGTGGGGATGAGGGCCGCATAGGACAAGGCGGTCTCCATGTCGGGCACGTCGATGATGTAGTAGCCGCCCAGATGCTCGCGCGTTTCGGCAAAGGGGCCGTCCATAGTCTCGATGCGGCCGCCCGTGATGCGCAGCGATTTGGCCGTGTCGATCCGTTCCAGCCCATCGCCGCCGCGGATCACTCCGTCGGCCTGCATCTTGCGGTTCACGACGGTATAGCCCGCCATCATTTCGTTGAATTCGGGCGTGCCATAGGCCGGTTCGCGCGTCGGGTCGCCGTAAATCAGGATCATGTAGTTCATGGGATGTGTCCTTGGATGACGAGGGGGGATCAGAAGAAGCGGGCCAGGGCGAGGACAACCAGCAGGATGACCGTCGCCAGCAGATTCAGCGAATTGCCCATGATGCGCAGGACATGCGTCGGGTTGTCGGCCTTCAGCCCGAACGGGTGCAGGATGCGCCCCAGCACCAGGAAACCGCCCGCACAGTGCAGCGCGATGGAGTTGCCGCCGTTCGCCTCGGCCAGGGCGAGGAGCAGGAGGACGAAGGGCACCCATTCGACGAAGTTGCCATGGTGGCGGATGCGTTCGTGCAGGGCCGCGTCGTTTGCATGGCCGATGGAGGCCTTGAGTTCGGTCCGCTTGCCGGAGACCCGGAAGAACAGGATCAGGAAGATCGGGATCAGGGGAAGCGCGTACAGCGTGGTGATCGGAAAGGTCGTGTTGGGTCGGTTCCTTTGTGTTTTGGGTTTCGTGACCCAAGGACGCGGTCAGTTTGCCGTTTTCGACATCGGCGGCAAAAAAATTTGTGAGAGAAGGTGAGGTTTTTTCCGGTCCGTGGCCAAAGCTCCGATTTTTCGACGAAAAATCGAAGGGTCTGCAGGACAGGCCTGTTTGCCCTTGACCCGCCTTTCGCTTATGACGCGGGCCATGCTGCCAGAGGGGATGCCATGCAAGAACCCGCCATCACGCCGGAACTCGTCGCCAGCCACGGGATCAAGCCCGATGAGTGGGAGCGGTTGCTGGGCATCCTGGGGCGGCAGCCGACGTTCACGGAGCTGGGCATCTTTTCAGCCATGTGGAACGAGCATTGTTCCTACAAGTCCTCGAAGATCCATCTGAAGAAGCTGCCGACCACCGGGCCGCAGGTCATTTGCGGACCCGGAGAGAACGCGGGCGTGGTCGATATCGGCGACGGCCAGGCGGTGATCTTCAAGATGGAGAGCCACAACCACCCTTCCTACATCGAGCCGCATCAGGGTGCCGCGACCGGTGTGGGCGGCATCCTGCGCGATGTCTTCACCATGGGCGCGCGGCCGATTGCGGCGATGAATGCCTTGAGCTTTGGCCTGCCTTCGCATCCGAAGACCGCGCATCTGGTGAAGGGTGTCGTCGAGGGCGTCGGGTCCTACGGCAACGCATTCGGCGTGCCCACGGTCGGCGGCGAGGTGCGGTTTCACCGCAGCTACAACGGCAACTGCCTGGTGAACGCCTTTGCCGCCGGTTTGGCGGATACGGACAAGATCTTCTACTCGGCTGCCTCGGGTGTGGGGATGCCGGTGGTGTATCTTGGCGCGAAGACGGGCCGCGATGGCGTGGGCGGGGCCACGATGGCCAGCGCCGAGTTCGACGACACGATCGAGGAGAAGCGTCCGACGGTGCAGGTGGGCGACCCCTTCACCGAGAAGCGGCTTCTGGAGGCCTGTCTGGAGCTGATGGCCTCGGGTGCCGTCATTTCCATCCAGGACATGGGCGCGGCGGGGCTGACCTGCTCGGCGGTCGAGATGGGCGACAAGGGCGGGCTTGGGATCAAGCTGCAGCTAGACGACGTGCCCCAGCGCGAGACGGGGATGACGGCCTACGAGATGATGCTGTCGGAAAGCCAGGAGCGGATGCTCATGGTGCTGAAGCCCGAGAAGGAGGCCGAGGCGCGGGCGATCTTCGTGAAATGGGACCTCGACTTCGCCATCGTGGGCGAGACGATCCCCGAGGACCGCTTCCTGATCCTGCACGGGAATGAGGTGAAGGCGGATATTCCGCTGTCAAAGCTGTCCTCTTCCGCGCCGGAATATGACCGTCCCTGGGTTCCTTCCCCGGCCCCGGCGCCGCTGCCTGCGGTGCCGTCGATCACCCCGATTGCGGCGCTGAAGGCGCTGATCGGGTCTCCGTCCTATGCCCACAAGGGCTGGGTCTACGAGCAGTACGACAGCCAGGTGGGTGCGGACACCGTGGTTCCTCCGGGCGTCGGCGCGGGCGTGGTGCGGGTGCATGGGACGGGGAAGCTTCTGGCGTTCACGTCGAACGTCACTCCGCGCTACGTGAAGGCCAATCCGTTCGAGGGTGGCAAGCAGGCGGTGGCCGAGGCGTACCGGAACCTGGTGGCGGTGGGGGCGAAGCCTCTGGCCACGACGGACAACCTGAACTTCGGCAACCCGGAAAAGCCCGAGATCATGGGGCAATTCGTGGGCGCGCTCGAGGGGATCGGGGCCGCGGTCAAGGCACTCGACATGCCGATCGTGTCGGGGAACGTGTCCTTGTACAACGAGACGGACGGGTCCGGCATCCTGCCGACGCCGACCATCGGCGCGGTCGGGATCATGAGGGCGGACGAGCTGATTGCAGGCCAGCCGGTAGATGGCGACATCGTCGTGGTGATCGGCGAGACGCGCGGGCATCTGGGACAGTCGGCGCTTCTGGCAGAGGCCTTCGGTATCGAGGCGGGGGACCCGCCACCGGTGGATCTGACCGTCGAGGCGAATGCCGCGAAGGCTCTGCTCGCCAACCGCAAGCGCATCCGTTCGGCGCGCGACCTGGGCGACGGGGGCCTCGCGCTGGCGGCGTTCCGGATGGCGGAAGGCGTGGGCATCGGGCTGACGCTGAAGACCGGCGATATCGGCCAGCTCTTCGGCGAGGACCAGGCGCGGTACGTGGTTGCGATCCGGTCGGATGATCTGGCGGCGTTCACGGCAGCGGCGGGCGGGGTCAAGGTGGCTCAGGTCGGCAGGTTCGGCGGTGACAAGGTGACCTTCGGCACCGAAAGTGCTTCGCTGGCCGAGCTGTCGCAGCTCTACCGCACGGCCTTCGCCTCGGCCGTGGGCGTCTGATGCTGAGGACCGCGACGCCGGCGGATTTCCCGTTCATCCGGGCCGTCGCTTCCAGTCCGGACCATGCGCCCTTCATCACCGACGAGGACGAGGCGGCGCTTACCGCCTACCTGGCTGATCCGTCCTGCCGCCTGCTCATCTGGGAGGGGGACGGCAGCCGGGCGGGATTTGCGCTGTTCTGCGAAGTGGGTGAGCTGTCCGGACGGGTGGAGCTGCGGCGGCTCGCGTTGGCGCAGGTCGGCGGCGGTCAGGGTCAGCTGTTTCTGCGCGCGCTGGTGGACTACGCCTTTGGCACGCTTGGCGCGCAGCGGCTGTGGCTTGACGCCTCGGGTGAGAACCCGCGCGCCCTCCGCACCTATGAACGCGCCGGTTTCACCCTGGAGGGCCGGCTTCGCCAGCACTGGTTCCGACCGACGCTTGGGCGTGTGGTGGACCTGGTGCTGTTGGGGATGCTGCGCGAGGATTGGGAATCCCTTGAACCGCTTCCGGTGCGGGCCTAGGTTCAGGGGGAAGAAGGAGACGACCATGCCCATCGAAGCCCGCGACATCGAAGCCCTGATCCGGGAGAGCTTCCCGAACGCGAAGATCAGCGTGCAGGGCGACGACGGCGCGCATTTCGCGGCCGAGGTGATCGACGAATCCTTCCGCGGCATGAACCGCGTCCAGCAGCAGCGCGCGGTCTACGCGGCGCTGAAAGGCCGGATGGATGGGCCGAACGGCGCACTTCACGCGCTGGCGCTGACCACAAAGGCCCCGGACTGAGATGGTCCCGGGCGTAGGGATCGGCGGGCTGCTAATGGCCGCCCTGCCCCTGATCGGGATCGTCACGATCCTGCGGGCCCGCGCACGCCGCAGGGCCGGGCAAGAGGCGCCCGATCAGGAGTCCGACGACCGCCGCGCGGCGACGGCCGAGGCGGAACGGCGGATGGCCTCGTACCTTGCAAGCCGTGACACACGGTCGTGGAACGACGGCGAATAAGGTCGCAGGGCGGCGTATGGACAGTATGCCCGCCTCAAGCGATGATGGTGACAAGAGGCGGTCCGTGCCCGGACCCCGTTGAGGATTGGCCCAAGGGACCCCATATGCGGCCCGGGCCGGAACAGGAGAAGACGATGAGCGCTGATGCACAAATCCGCGAGACGATCGAGAAGAACGACGTGGTGCTGTTCATGAAGGGCACCAAGATGATGCCGCAGTGCGGGTTCTCGTCCCGCGTGGCGGGCGTCCTGAACTTCATGGGCGTGGAATTCCAGGACGTGAACGTGCTGGCCGACCCGGAAATCCGTCAGGGGATCAAGGATTTCTCCGATTGGCCGACGATCCCGCAGCTTTACGTGAAGGGCGAATTCGTCGGCGGTTGCGACATCGTCACCGAGATGACCCTGTCGGGGGAACTGGACCAGCTTCTTGAGTCCAAGGGTGTGTCCTTCGACAAGGCGGCCGCGGACAAGATCCGCGAAGCGAACGCGTGAGAGCATTGCCAGAAGATCGGAAAGGCCCGCCATCGGCGGGCCTCTTGCGTTTCAGGCGCCGCTGATCAGGAGATCAAGCACCCGGGTGATGTCCTGATACAGGTGTTTCGCCCAACCTTGGCGCGCGGCCGACGAAAAGTCCTGAGCGGCTGCGGCGGGCAGCAGTACCGGGACCGGCGCCCCTATGCGCGAAGCTGCTCCTCGACGCGCGAGGCCATGGCCTCGGCGCGGGCGGCGATCTCGGCCAGGGTCTCGTTCACCTGCGGAGGGATCACGGCGACGTCGCGGGTGGCGACCGGGCGGGCCTCAAGCTCGGAGACGCGGGCGCGGAGCGTGCGAAGCTCATCCTCGACCGCGGCGGTCTTGTCGGCCAGCATGAGGCCCGCCATCAGCAGCATCTTCGCTTCCGGCAACCGGCCCATCTGCGCGATGATCGGCGAGGCCTCGGCGTCCAGCATCCCGGCGGCGGCGCGCAGGAAGTGTTCCTCGCCCGGCTGGCAGGAAACCTGGAACGGACGGCCGCCGATGGTGACTTCAAGTTCAGGCATTGCCGGCCTCCGTCAGGTGGGGTTCCAGTGCGGCGAGGATCTCGTCCATCTCGGCGATCTCGGTCAGGCGGGTGGCGCGCAGCGCCTCCAGCTCGGCCGCCATCGCCTTGTTGATAAGCCCGGGTTCGGTCGCGCCCGCCGCGGCGGCGGTGCGCAGTGCCTCGAGCTGTTCGCGAAGCGAGGCGTTGACGCGGCGCATCCGCTGCAGTTCCAGACCCTTCACGTCAAGTTCCTGGGTGAGGCGGTCGAGCTTTTCCTGAAGATCCCCCTTCGCCTCGCGGGCGCTGGCGGCGCGGAGGCGGGTCTGAAGCTGGGCGTTGAGCGACTTCTCTTCCTCAAGCTGGGCCCGGAGGGCTGCATCCACCGCCGCAGTGACCGGTGCGCCCCCCGTTGGCCGGGGCTGGGCGGCCAGCCGGTCCACCCCCTTGCCGATCCGTTCCAGCGCGGCGGTAATTCGCTTTTCCAGCTCGGTTATGTCCTGCATCCCGTACCCCTTGCACCCGGACGCCATCCCACGCCCGACGTCCAAATGAAACCAACAGGCCCGAATCGCACCGGGCCCGGTCAGGAGCGATCTTAACGCGAAAGCGGCGAAAGGCGACCGGCCTTTCTTCCCAAGGCCTTGGGGTCCAAGCTTGATCTTGCCGGTCGTGGTCGGTAGAGCCTTCCCAACCCATCCAGCCGAAGGAATGCCGCATTGGACATCCAGACCCTCCGCCAGAAGAACCCCGACCACTGGATGCGCGCGACCGCGATCCGCGCGCTGGCGCTGGATGCGGTGGCAGCGGCGAATTCGGGACATTCGGGGATGCCGATGGGCATGGCCGACGTGGCGACGGTGCTGTTCGAGAAGCACCTGAAGTTCGACCCCAAGGCACCGCGCTGGCCGGACCGCGACCGGTTCATCCTGTCGGCGGGCCACGGGTCGATGCTGATCTACTCGCTCCTCTATCTCACCGGGTACGAGGACATGACGCTGGAGCAGATCAGAAACTTCCGTCAGTGGGGCGCGATCACCGCCGGGCATCCGGAATACGGCCATGTCGCGGGGGTCGAGACGACGACGGGGCCGCTGGGCCAGGGCATCGCCAATGCCGTGGGCTTTGCGATGGCCGAGGAGAATCTCCGCGCGCGCTGGGGGGCCAAGGTCCAGGACCACTACACCTGGGTCATCGCGGGCGATGGTTGCCTGATGGAAGGTGTCAGCCAGGAGGCCATCGGTCTGGCCGGCAAGCAGCAGTTGTCGCGGTTGATCGTGCTGTGGGACAACAACGGCATCACCATCGACGGGAAGGTGTCGATTGCCGACATCACGGACCAGAAGGCGCGTTTTGCGGCCTCGGGTTGGGACGTGTTCGAATGCGACGGCCATGATCCCCAGGACATCGACCGGGCACTGACGGCCGCCAAGGCCTCGCCTCGCCCCGCGATGATCGCCTGCAAGACGCATATCGCGATCGGCCACGCGGCGCAGGACACGTCCAAGGGCCACGGTGCCCTGACCGACAAGGCGCAGCTGCAGGCGGCGAAGGATGGTTACGGCTGGAAGGGCGGGCCGTTCGAGGTTCCGGCAGATGTGAAGAAGTGGTGGGAGTCGCTTGGGACCCGTGGTGCCAAGGCCCGGGCCGACTGGGAGGCGCGGCTTGCCGCCCTGTCCCCCGCCAAGCAGGCCGAATTTGCCCGCATCTTCTCGCTTGAGGCTCCGGCGAAACTCGCCTCGGCCATTCGCGGTGTGAAGAAGCAGGCGGTGGCTGATCTGCCGAAGCTGGCGACCCGCGCGGCGTCGGAGAAGGTGCTGGCCGCGGTGAACCCCGTCCTGCAGGAGACCATCGGGGGCTCTGCAGACCTGACAGGCTCGAACAACACCAAGACGGCCGACCTTGGCGTCTTCACGCCCGAGGACCGCAAGGGCCGCTATGTCTACTTCGGCATTCGCGAGCACGGCATGGCCGCCGCGATGAACGGGATGGCTTTGCATGGTGGCGTAAGGCCTTACGGCGGGACCTTCATGTGCTTCACAGACTATGCGCGCCCCTCGATGCGCCTCTCGGCGCTGATGGGGATCCCGGTCGTCTACGTCATGACGCACGACTCCATCGGTCTAGGCGAGGACGGGCCGACGCACCAGCCGGTCGAGCATCTGGCGATCAGCCGCGCTACGCCCAATACGCTCGTCATCCGCCCCGCCGACCTCGTGGAAGTGGCCGAAGCCTGGGAAATCGCGCTGACCGAGAAGACCCGGCCCACGGTGCTGGCGCTGTCGCGGCAGAACCTGCCCGCCGTGCGGAAGTCGCACACCAACCAGAACCTCGTCGCGAAGGGCGCCTATGTGCTGGCCGAGGCGACGGGCAAGCGTCAGGTCATCCTGATGGCCACCGGCTCGGAGGTCGAGATCGCGCTGAAGGCCCGGGACATGCTGGAGGCCGGAGGGATCGGCACCCGTGTCGTGTCCTTGCCCTCGATGGAGCTTTTCGCCGCACAGGACGAGGCCTACCGCCGCAAGGTCCTGCCCCCGGGCCCGGTTCGCGTGGCGGTCGAGGCCGGCGTCCGCATGGGCTGGGACCGCTGGCTTCTGGGCGAGCGCGGGCGTGAGGCGAAGGCCGGCTTCGTCGGCATGTCGACGTTCGGTGCCTCGGCCCCGATGGAACGGCTCTATCAGGAGTTCGGCATCACCGCCGAGGCCACGGTCGCTGCGGCCAAGGCGCTGCTCTGATTGCACAGGATGGGCGGTACCGCCCGCCCTGCCTGACCCGCGGCAAGAAGGAGCCTGCGCAGATGTCCTTGTGGCGCGGGTTCGCCCCGGCGATGGGCGGACCAAAAGCGGTGGACATGGCGCGGGCCGGGATCGGTGCGACGCTTGGGCTGTTGCTTGCCGGGCTGGCGCTGCGTGGGATGGAGTTGGGCTGGCTGATCGCGCCCTTCGGGGCCTCGGCTGTGCTGGTCTTTGCGGTCCCGAACAGCCCGCTTGCGCAGCCCTGGTCAGTGGTGGTCGGCAACACGCTGTCGGCCACGACCGCGCTCGTGGTCCTGAGCGCCCTGCCCCAACCCCACCTTGCGGTGCCCCTTGCGGTCGGCACTGCCATCGCGGGGATGCTGGCCACCCGGTCGTTGCATCCGCCCGGAGGGGCAGTGGCGCTTCTGGTGGCCCTCGGAGGCACCACAGACTGGATGCAAACCCTTGGCACGGTCGCAGTGGGGTCCGGCCTTCTGGTCGTGCTCGGCATCTTCTGGAACGGATCCGTGGGACGGACCTATCCGTTCCGCCAGCCCGCCCAGCCAGGGTCCCACGGAACACAGGACCCGGCCCCCGAGGCACGTATCGGCCTTGATCCGGCGGACCTTGCCGCGATCCTCGAGGACTACCGCCAGTCGGCCAACGTGGGCGTCGCCGACCTGGCCCGACTGGTGGGCGCGGCGGAACAGGCGGCGGCGGCACGGCGCATGGAAGGCTTCACCGCTTCCGACATCATGTCCCGCGACCTGGTGACGGTAGGCCCGGACGCTCCGCTGTCGCAGGTGGCCGAGCTGTTCCGGACCCGAGGCTTCACCTCGCTGCCGGTGGTCGAGGCGGGGCAGCTGCGCGGAGTGATCTTCCAGATCGACCTGATCCGCCGCGCCCGAGAGGACGCCTTCCTGCAGCATTCAAGCCTTCTGCGAGCGCTGATCCGGCTGGTGGACAGCCACCGCAGGACTCCGCCGAAGGCCGGAGAGATCATGCAGACCCGGGTGGCCCAGGTGGCTCCCGGCACGCCGGTCGGCGCGCTCCTGCCGCTTCTGTCCGATGGCGGCGCCGAGGCGGTGCCGGTGGTCGAGGGCCCTGCCATCGTCGGCATCGTGACCCGAACCGATCTCGTCTCGGCGCTGGCGCGCCGGCTGGCGCAGGGTTAGCGCCCGCGCACCGCTGCGTCGTAGCCCGGCGCGGTGGATTCGTCGTCCGGCGGCGCGCTGTCCTCGTATTCATCGCCGGGCGGCATCTCGCCTTCAACGTCTTCCTCGTCGTCAAGGTCTTCGGGGTCAGGAACGCCGTCGTCGTTCAGGTCCTCGTTCGGCGGGTCGTCCCAGCCGTTCACCGAGCTGGTCGTGACGTCGGCATCCGCGACCGAGACCTCGGGGAGGTCCTCGTCGGGCAGGTCTTCGGGCGGGAGCACGCCTCCATCTTCGGATGCATCGCCATCCGACAGGCGCGGGCCGTCGTCATCCTCACCCTGTGCACTGGGGAAGACCTGTTCCTCGCCCTGGTCGGTCAGGGTCGGAAACTCTCCGAGATTGCCCTGGATCGACGCTTCCTCGATCACCGGCTCGGCGGCTTCCTCGGGGTCGAGCGTGGGCGGCGGGACCTCTTCGACGGCGATCAGTTCGCGGGCCTCGTCCAGGTAGGCGTCGGGACCACCGGCAGGTTCGCCTGCCTCGCGCCAGAGCTGGCCGGCACGGCTGCGGACACGGCTCTCCCAGGCTTCGAATTCGCTGCGGTCCATGACCCACCTCCTGTTTCCTGACGGCCGTTCAACGCGGCCGAGGTGGGCGGGGTTCCGTCAGTGCGCTGCGGCCTTCTTGCCGGTGACGGCGGCCCAGAGCGGACCGATGACGCGGGTGGCAAGGGGAATCAGAAGCACGCCAAGGATCAGGCCGAAGACACCATCCAGGGCGGCGGTCACCAGCCATTCGACGAAGCCCTGCGCGACCGGAACTGCATGGGCGACGACCTCCGCGATGTGGTGGATCGTCTGGTAGGGCCATTCCCAGACATGGGTCACCTCAAGCCCGTGGATCACGATGTTGCCCCCGACCCAGAGCATCGCCGCTGTACCCACGGTCGACAGGAAGGCCATCAGCTTGGGCATGGCCAGAACCAGCCCCCGGCCAAGCGCCCTGCCCCCGCTGGTGCGTCCCGTTGCCGCCATATGCAGGCCCACGTCGTCCATCTTCACGATGAGCGCCACCGCGCCGTAGACCGCGACGGTGATCAGGGTGCCGACGACTGCAAGAGTGATCGCCTGCATCCAGAAGCTGGGGCTTTCGATGGTGGCAAGCGCGATGGTCATGATCTCGGCCGACAGGATGAAGTCGGTCTTGATCGCACCGGCGACCTTTTCCTCCTCCAGATGCGCGGGGTCCTTGGTGTCGAAGTCCTTTTCGACCTCGTGGTCGGCATGGGGCGCGAAGGCGTGGACCAGTTTCTCGGCGCCTTCGAAGCAGAGATAGGCCCCGCCCAACATCAGCAGTGGCGTGATGACCCAGGGGGCGAAATGGTCCAGCGCGAGGAGGCCGGGCAGGAGAACGATGAGCTTGTTGCGCAGAGAGCCAAGCGCGATGCGCCAGATGATCGGAAGCTCGCGGTCGGCCGAGAATCCGTGGACATATTTCGGCGTGACAGCGGCATCGTCGATCACCACGCCCGCGGCCTTGGTTCCGGCCTTGGCGGCGGCAGCCGCGATGTCGTCGACGGATGCCGCCGCCACCTTGGCGATGGCCGCCACGTCGTCGAGTAGTGCGAGAAGTCCGCTCATGCGCCTTGCCCCAAGCTGCCTGCAACTTTTGGTGTAACGGGTAACGCGGGATTCGGCAAAGCGGTGCCAGAGGTTAGCGCAAACAGGCGAAGATTGCGCTAACATCCTGAAATCATGTCGCTTTCCGTCTTGCATACCTTGGTGGACCGGCTAGGACCATTGCCACGCATCAGCAGGGGATCTTCTTCATGACGGTGACTGTCGGCATCAACGGCTTCGGCCGCATCGGGCGCTGCACGCTTGCGCATATCGCGGAATCGAACCGCAACGACGTGCAGGTGGTGGCGATCAACGCCACGGGGCCGGTGGAGACGAACGCTCACCTTCTGCGCTACGACTCGGTGCATGGCCGCTTCCCCGGCGTGGTGAAGGTGACGGAGGACGGGCTGGACCTCGGGAGGGGACCGATCCGGATGATGTCCTCCTACAACCCCGAGGAGCTGGACTGGCAGGGCGTCGACGTGGTGCTGGAATGCACCGGCAAGTTCAACGACCGCGACAAGGCTGCGGTGCACCTGGGACGCGGAGCGAAGCGGGTGCTGGTCTCGGCCCCGGCCAAGCGGGCGGACCTGACGGTGGTCTATGGGGTAAACCACCGGAGCCTGCTCCCTGAGCACAAGGTTGTCTCGAACGCCTCGTGCACGACGAACTGCCTGGCGCCGCTCGCCAAGGTGCTGAACGACACGATCGGGATCGAGTCCGGCATCATGACCACGATCCACTCCTACACCGGCGACCAGCCGACGCTGGACCGGCGGCACAAGGACCTTTATCGCGCGCGGTCGGCGGCGATGGCGATGATCCCGACCTCGACCGGGGCGGGCAAGGCCATCGGCGAGGTGCTGCCGGAACTGGCAGGCCGTCTGGAAGGCAGTGCCATCCGGGTGCCGACGCCAAACGTCAGCGCGGTGGACCTGACTTTCATCGCCAAGAAGTCGGTCACGGTGGCAGAGGTCAACGAAATCGTAAGGGAAGCCTGCGCAGGCTACATGGGCATGGTCATGGCCTATGACCCCGAACCGAAGGTGTCCATCGACTTCAACCACACGCCGCAGTCGTCGATCTTCGCGCCTGACCAGACCAAGGTCGCAGGCCGTTCCGTCCGCGTGCTGGCGTGGTATGACAATGAGTGGGGCTTCTCCTGCCGGATGGCCGATGTGGCCGGCGTCATGGGGCGGCTCGCGCAGTAACCGGGGCCAGGCCCCGCTTCCGGGGGCCGTCTTGACCAATACCATCGCGCTCTGGCTTGGCCTTCTGATCCTTGCTGGAATCACGGGCGACCTTGTCCTCAACGACGGGGTCGCCTTGCAGTTTCTGGCGCGGAAATTCCTTGACCTGATCGACTGGGTGGCTTTCTGGAACTGACCGCGTCAAACTGCGGTTGCATTTCCCCCCGATATGTCTTTGTTAGCGCTATCGGGACATTCCCAGCTTCGGAGGACTAGTCATGGCCGTCAAGGTTGCCATCAACGGATTTGGACGCATCGGGCGCAACGTGCTGCGCGCCATCATCGAGTCGGGCCGCACCGACATCGAAGTCGTGGCGATCAACGATCTGGGTCCGGTCGAGACGAACGCACATCTGCTGCGCTACGATTCGGTGCATGGCAAGTTTCCCGTCACGGTAAAGACCGGCCCCGACAGCATCGACGTGGGCCGCGGCCCGATGCAGGTCACCGCGATCAAGAACCCGGCGGAGCTTCCCTGGGGCCATGTCGACATCGTTATGGAATGCACCGGCATCTTCACCTCGAAGGAAAAGTGCCTACCGCACCTGGAAAACGGGTCGAAGCGCGTGCTGATCTCGGCCCCCGGTGACGGTGCGGACAAGACCATCGTCTATGGCGTGAACCACAACACGCTGACCAAGGATGACATCGTCGTCTCGAATGCCTCCTGCACTACCAACTGCCTTTCGCCCGTGGCCTATGTGCTGAACAATGCCATCGGGATCGAAAAGGGCATGATGACCACGATCCACAGCTACACCGGCGACCAGCCGACGCTGGACACGATGCACAAGGACCTCTACCGCGCCCGCGCGGCGGCCTTGTCGATGATCCCGACCTCGACCGGCGCGGCAAAGGCCGTGGGCCTGGTCCTGCCCGAGTTGAAGGGCAAGCTTGACGGGTTCGCCATGCGGGTTCCGACGCCCAACGTATCGGTCGTGGACCTGAAGTTCATCGCCAAGCGCGCAACCAGCGTGGAAGAGATCAACGCGGCCATCGTGGCGGCGGCGGACGGTCCCCTCAAGGGTATCCTTGGCTACACGAACGAGAAGCTCGTCTCGTCCGACTTCAACCACGACCCGCACTCATCCGTGTTCCACATGGACCAGACCAAGGTCATGGATGGGACCTTCGTGTCGATCCTGAGCTGGTACGACAACGAATGGGGCTTCTCGAATCGCATGGCTGATACGGCCGTGGCAATGGGCAAGTTGATCTGAACCCATTGAAATCCTGGCCAAAGGGCGCCTGCGGGCGCCCTTTTTCTTTGCCAAAGCCATGCAACCCATGCATAGCCGCACCGCAGCATTGGGCGTTGTTGGTGCCGTCGGAACGCATATGTTCCCGTCATGCGAGAGGGATAGCAGCTCTCGCCAAGAGAAAAGGACGAAGACGATGACCTCTGTGTTTGAAATGCTGAAGACCGCGGCCGCGAACTATGCGCTCTACCGCCAGACCCGCAACGAGATTGCCAACCTGCCCGCCGACGTGGCGCTGGACCTTGGGATCTACCCGGGCGATGCCGACCGGATCGCGCGCGAAGCCGTCTACGGCAAGGCCGCCTGAAACCGGCCATCTGCCTGACTGATGCGGGGGCCTTCGGGCCCCCTTTGCATTAGCGAAACTTCAAGCTCAAGGCTTCGACCACCGGGGCCGAGACGAACTTGGAGACATCCCCGCCAAGCCTCGCGATTTCCTTCACCAGCTTCGATGCGATGGCCTGCCGTCGGGCGTCGGCCATCATGAAAACGGTCTCGATGCTGGAATCGAGCGCCCGGTTCATTCCTACCATCTGGAATTCGTACTCGAAATCCGCGACAGCGCGCAGCCCGCGCACGATGATTCCCGCGCCCACGTCGCGCGCGCAGTCGATCAGCAGGTTCTCGAACGGGTGGACGACGATCTCGCCCCCGGTCTTGGCCTGGATCGCCGCGCATTCCGCCTCGACCATCGCCACGCGTTCTTCCAGGCTGAAGAGCGGCCCCTTGTCCCGGTTGATCGCGACGCCGATGACCAGCCGGTCGACAAGCGCCATCGCGCGCTGGATGATGTCGATATGGCCCAGAGTGATGGGGTCGAAAGTCCCCGGATAAAGCCCGATGCGCATGGCTCCCCCTAACGGCCGCATGACAGGCGCACGCAACGATATTGCGCGGGTCCGTGCAAGCGCATTTCCGCCCTAGAAGCCCTTGATCATGCCTTCCAGCGCATCCTTTTCCGCCGCAAGCTCCATCAGTCGGGCCTTCACCACGTCGCCGATCGAGATCAGGCCGACCATCTGCCCGGCCTCGATGACCGGCATGTGGCGGAACCGGCCATCGGTCATCCGGCCCAGGACCGCATCTGTTCCCTCGTCCCGGGTGCAGGAAACGATCTTTGCGGTCATCAGGCTCTCCACCGGTTCGGAAAGACAGGACGCGCCCCGGCGCCCCAGTTCCCGGACGATGTCGCGTTCCGAAACGATGCCCTTGGCGCCCTTGCCGTCTGCCGAGACGACGACCGCCCCGATGCGCTTGGATGACAAGAGTTCGGCGACCTTCTGGACCGTGGTTCCCGGGGCCACCGTGATCACGCCGTGGTCACCCTTGGATGTGAGGATCTGCTGAACGAGCATGGGACGGCCCCTCCTCCTGACCGGAGGTCAAGGGTCCGTTGGATAAGGGGATTCTGTCAAGCGTGCGTTTCGACCAGGGCGTCGAGCCGCGCCATCTCGGCCCGCGCCTCGCGGGTCAGCTGGTCGGCAAAGCGGTTCAGCCGGTCCAGCCGCGCATCGCTTTCGTGGCGGATCAGCCAGAAGGCGCGGATGAGGTGGATGCGGTCGGTCAGAATGCGGGTCAGTTCCGGCGCGGCGGGAAGGGCGAAGTCGTGGACGACGCCGACCCCTGCCCCGCTCCGCAGCCAGTTGAGCTGGACCGAGACCGAGTTCGAGGTGAGCGTGGCGGGACCGATCCCGATCTCGGCAAGGTAGTCGAGTTCCTTGTCGAAGATCATGTCGGGGATGTAGCCGACGATCCGGTGGCCCTGCAGATCCTGCGGCGCGCGGATCGGCGGGGCCTTCGCCAGGTAATCGCGGCTGGCGGCCAGGTGCAGGCGGTAGTCGGTCAGCTTCTGCACGGTCAGCCGTCCGGCCTCGGGGCGCGAGACGGCAATGGCCATGTCCGCTTCGCGCTTCGACAGGTTGAAGACGCGGGGAAGTGCGACGATCTGCACCTCCAGCCCCGGGTTTGCATCGCAGATCCGCGCCAGGACTTGGGGAAGAAGGTAGTTCGCGCAGCCGTCGGGCGCGCCAAGGCGGATGAGGCCGGTCAGGCCGCCGGGTCCGGAGAGGCTTTCCTCGGCGCCCAGGGCCGCGCGTTCGGCTTGTTCCGCATGGGGGATGAGGCGCGCGCCTTCCTCGGTAAGGGCATAGCCTTGCGGCGATTTGGTGAAGAGCCGTGCTTTGGTTGCCTCTTCCAGCCGGGAGATTCGGCGGCCGACGGTGGCCGGGTCGATCTTCAGCCTCTTGCCCGCTGCCGACAGGCTTTCCGTCCGCGCCACCGCCAGGAACACGCGCAGGTCGTCCCAGTCCATCCGAACTCCTCGTAGGGTGGGCGACACGCCCACCCTACTTTGCATTCCTGCAAAATCCTTTTGGCACATTGCCGCTTTGTCTGGCGTTTGTGCAAGAGTAAAAGGACGCCAACTCAAGGGAGGACTCCATGCAAGAGATCGGACACTGGATCAACGGCAAGATGGTGAAGGGCACTTCGGGCCGCTTCGCCGATGTCATGAACCCCGCCACCGGCGAAGTGCAGGCGCGGGTCGCGCTGGCCACTCAAGGAGAACTGGATCACGCGATCCAGGAGGCCGCCAAGGCACAGGTCGGCTGGGCCGCCACCAACCCGCAGCGCCGCGCGCGGGTGATGATGGCCTTCGGGGCGCTCATCAATCAGAACATGGACAAGCTGGCCGATATGGTCAGCCGCGAGCACGGCAAGACCATCCCCGACGCCAAGGGCGACGTGCAGCGCGGGCTTGAGGTGATCGAGGTCTGCATGGGCGCGCCTGCCATGCTGAAGGGCGAGGCGATGGACTCGGCCGGCCCGGGCATCGACCTTTACGCCATGCGCCAACCCCTTGGCGTCGTTGCCGGAATCACGCCATTCAACTTCCCCGCGATGATCCCCCTGTGGAAGATCGGCCCGGCGCTGTCGTCGGGCAACGCGATGATCCTGAAGCCGTCCGAGCGGGTGCCCTCGACCTCGCTCTTCCTGGCGGAACTGCTGCAACAGGCGGGCCTGCCGGATGGCGTCCTGCAGGTGGTGAACGGCGACAAGGAAGTCGTCGACGGCATCCTTGACCACCCGGTGATCCAGGGCGTGGGCTTCGTCGGATCGACCCCGATCGCACAGTACATCTACGGTCGGGCCGCCAGTAACGGGAAGCGTGCGCAGTGCTTCGGTGGCGCGAAGAACCACATGATCATCATGCCGGACGCCGACCTCGACAAGGCCGCCGACGCCCTGGTGGGCGCGGGTTATGGCGCGGCAGGCGAGCGCTGCATGGCGATTTCGGTGGCAGTTCCTGTCGGCGAAAAGACCGCCGACGCGCTGATCGAGCGCCTGGTTCCCCGGATCGAGAAGTTGAAGGTCGGCCCCTATACCGCTGGAAACGATATAGATTTCGGCCCCGTCATCACCAAGCAGTCGAAGGACCGCATCCTGGGCCTGATCAACTCCGGCGTTGAACAGGGTGCGAAGCTGGTCGTCGACGGCCGGGGCTTCAAGCTGCAGGGGTACGAGAACGGCTTCTTCGTCGGCCCGTCGCTTTTCGACAACGTCACCCCGGACATGGAGATCTACAAGCAGGAGATCTTCGGGCCGGTCCTCTCCACCGTCCGTACCAAGTCCTATGACGAGGCGCTCAAGCTGGTGATGGACAACGAATACGGCAACGGCACCGCGATCTTCACCGCCGACGGAGACACCGCCCGCGACTTCGCCAGCCGCGTGAATGTCGGCATGGTGGGGATCAACTTCCCGATCCCGGTGCCGCTGTCCTACTTCTCCTTCGGCGGCTGGAAGCGGTCGGCCTTCGGCGACCTGAACCAGTACGGGCCGGACGCCTTCCGCTTCTACACCAAGACCAAGACCGTCACGGCGCGCTGGTTCTCGGGGATCAAGGAAGGCGCGAGCCTCAACTTCAAGGCGCTCGACTAAGTCTTTCGGGCGCGGTTCCGCCGGGAACCGCGCCCGACCTCGTCGCGTTCCCTCGCCATCCCGCTGGCGAGACGCGCATGCGACACCTGATCCTCTCATTTCTGCTTGTCTTACCGGCCCTTCCCGCCTCGGCCGAATGCGGCTCCATCGTCCCCTCGGTCTGCGCCATGCCGCTGGAGGGCCCGACTCCCGTCCGGAAAGTGCTGAAGGTCAAGCCGACCGTGACCCCCTATGTCGTCGGTGACCGCTTCCCCTTCGAGGACCATTCCTTCCTGATGGACCCCAGGCGCTATGGCCTCGCGCCATCTGACGGGACCTGGCGCTATTACGCGCTGTCTGGCGTGGTCTACCGGGTGCAGAACAACTCGGGCGAGGTGCTGGAAGTGATCCGCAGACGCCGCACATCCCACCTGCGCTGAAACTGGCCGACCATCACGCCCCGCGGAACCCTTGCCCGGGGGCAGAGGTTCTTCCTGCATGACTGAGCAGAAAAGGAGGCCAACATGCCCCGCATCAAGACAATCCTTGCCGCCACGGCGGCTGCCTTCGCCCTGACTGGCGTTCCTGCCCTGGCCGAGTCGGTCAAGGACTGCCCTCCGGGGCTGGCAAAGAAGGACCCGGCCTGCATTCCGCCCGGCCAGGTCGGCAAGTCCTGGACGCCCGACCGCATCTATGTGGAAGGCGACCGCATCCGGGGTGACTACGTGATCATCCCCCGTGAGGAGTGGGAGGAGCTTTCGCTCACCCCGATCGAGGATGACACGGTCTATGTCGTGATCGACAACCAGATCGTCCGGGTCAAGGAAAGCAACCTGGTGGTGATCGAACCGGTTCGCATCCTTGAGAACGTGCTGAACTAAGGCACAGCGTGTAGGGTGGGAAGCTTCCCACCCTATTCCGCAGCGATGCGCCGCGGTTTCAGCAGGTCCTTGAGGTAGCGGCCCGTATGGCTCGCCTCGACCTTCACGATGTCTTCCGGCGTGCCCACCGCAACGATCTCGCCGCCGCCATCACCGCCCTCGGGTCCGATGTCGATGACCCAGTCGGCGGTCTTCACGACGTCGAGGTTGTGCTCGATGACGACCACCGTATTTCCCTGATCCACAAGGGAATGAAGCACTTCCAGGAGTTTCCTCACATCCTCGAAATGCAGTCCCGTGGTCGGCTCGTCGAGTATATACAGCGTCCGTCCGGTTGCCCTGCGGGAAAGCTCTTTCGACAGCTTCACCCTTTGCGCCTCGCCGCCCGAGAGGGTCGTCGCCTGCTGACCGACCTTGATGTAGCCCAGGCCCACCTCGCAAAGCGCGTCCATCTTCTCGCGGATCGCCGGAACCGCCTGGAAGAAATCGCGCGCGTCCTCGGTCGTCATCTCAAGAACGTCGGCGATGCTTTTGTTCTTGAACTTGATTTCCAGAGTTTCGCGGTTGTAGCGGTGGCCCTTGCAGGTCTCGCAGGTGACGTAGACGTCGGGCAGGAAGTTCATTTCGATCTTGAGGACGCCATCGCCCTGGCAGGCCTCGCAGCGGCCGCCCTTGACGTTGAAGCTGAACCGGCCGGGGCCGTAGCCGCGCGCCTTGGACTCCGGCAGACCGGCGAACCAGTCGCGGATAGGGGTGAAGGCCCCGGTATAGGTCGCAGGGTTTGAACGGGGGGTGCGGCCGATGGGTCGCTGGTCGATGTCGATCACCTTGTCCAGATGCTCGAATCCCTTGATCGTCTCACAGGGTGCCGGCGTCTCGTGCGCGCCGTTCAGGCGCATGGCGGCGGTCTTGAACAGGGTCTCGATGGTGAGGGATGACTTGCCCCCGCCCGACACGCCCGTGACGCAAACGAACTTGCCCAGCGGAAACTCCGCCGTGACGTTCTTGAGGTTGTTCCCCGTCGCGCCCACCACGGTCAGCGTCTTGCCGTTCCCCTTGCGGCGGGTTTTCGGCACGGAAATCTCCCGCGCGCCGGACAGGTACTGGCCCGTCAGGCTGGCTGGATCAGCGGCCACCTCCTGCGGCGTGCCGTGGGAAACCACCATGCCGCCATGCACCCCGGCCCCCGGCCCCATGTCGAAGACATAATCCGCCTCGCGGATCGCGTCCTCGTCATGCTCCACCACCAGCACCGTGTTCCCCGCATCGCGCAGGTTTTTCAGCGTGGTGAGCAAGCGGTCGTTGTCACGCTGGTGGAGTCCGATGGACGGTTCGTCCAGCACATAGAGCACACCGGTCAGGCCCGACCCAATCTGCGAGGCAAGACGAATCCGCTGCGATTCCCCGCCCGAAAGCGTGCCCGCCGCGCGGCTCATTGTCAGGTAGTTCAGCCCGACATTCACAAGGAATCCAAGGCGTTCGCGGATTTCCTTCAGGATCGCCCGGGCGATCTCGTTCTGCTGCTTCGTCAGCGTATCAGCCACGCCCTCCACCCAGGCGAAGGCCTCGGTGATCGACATCTGCACCACCTGGCCGATGTGCAGCCCTGCGATCTTCACCGCCAGCGCTTCCGGCTTCAGGCGATACCCGCCACAGGCCCCGCAAGCGCGGTTGGACTGGAAGCGCTCCATCTCCTCGCGGGACCACGCGGAATCGGTCTCGCGGTAGCGGCGTTCCATGTTGGGGATGATCCCCTCATAGACCCGCTTGACCTGATAGACCCGCCCGCCCTCGTCATAGCGGAACTCGATCTCCTCTCCCTTGGACCCACGCAGGAAGAGATCCTTGATGTTGTCCGGCAGGTCCTTCCACTTGGCCTTCAGATTGAAGCCATAGTGCTTGGACAAGGCCTCCATCGTCTGGGTCAGGTAGGGCGACTTCGACTTGGCCCAGGGCGCGATGGCGCCTTGCAGCAGGGTGAGGTTCTGGTCCGGCACGACGAGGCGTTCGTCGAAGAACAGCTCCATCCCCAGCCCGTCGCAGACCGGGCAAGCACCGAAGGGGGCGTTGAAAGAGAAGAGGCGCGGTTCGATCTCGGCAATGGTGAAGCCGCTCACCGGGCAGGCAAATTTCTCGGAATAGGTGATGCGGGTGGGCTCTTCGCCTTCCTTCACGTCGGCGAGTTCGATGACCGCGATCCCGTCTGCCAGGTTCAGCGCGGTGCGGAAGCTGTCGGCGAGCCGCGTCTCGATCCCTTCGCGCACGACGATCCGGTCCACCACCACGTCGATGTTGTGGCGGAACTTCTTGTCCAGCACCGGCGGCTCTTCCAACTCGTAGAAGGCGCCGTTGACCTTGACGCGTTGGAAGCCCTGCTTCCTAAGCTCAAGAAATTCCTTCTTATACTCGCCCTTCCGGTCCCGGATGATCGGGGCGAGTAGATAGGCCCGCGTCCCTTCCGCCATCGCCATGACGGCATCGACCATGTCCTGCACCTGCATCGCCGTGATCGGCAGGCCGGTGGCAGGGCTGTAGGGCGTGCCGACTCGGGCGAACAGGAGGCGCAGGTAGTCGTAGATCTCGGTCACCGTGCCGACGGTGGAACGGGGGTTCTTCGAGGTGGTCTTCTGTTCGATGGAAATCGCCGGGGACAGGCCAGAGATGTGGTCGACATCCGGCTTGCCCATCATGTCCAGAAACTGCCGGGCATAGGCCGACAGGCTTTCGACATACCGCCGCTGGCCTTCCGCGTAGATCGTGTCGAAGGCCAGGGACGACTTCCCCGACCCCGAAAGCCCGGTGATCACCACCAGCTGGTCGCGCGGAATCGCGACGTCAACGCCTTTCAGGTTGTGCTCGCGGGCGCCCCGCACTTCGATGAACTTCTGTTCCGCCATGGCCGACCTCACAGGTGCAGGGGCAAGACATAGGACGGTTTGGCTGAGTCTCCAACCGGAAAAAGTGAACGGACCATGAACACGAAAAGTCGCTGCATACAGGGCTTCAAGTTTTCATCTTTGAAGCTATATAGTAAAAACCATGAACCCGAGGTGATCCATGTTGTCCTTCCTTCGTCCCGGTCAATCCGCTCCCCGGCCCTCGCTGGACGAGGTGATGCGGCAGGTGGCACAGGGCCAGATGCTGCTGATTGACGTGCGCGAGGTGGCCGAGGCCAAGGCCTCCGGGATTGCCGAGGGGGCGAAGCTGATCCCGCTTTCGCTCCTCCCCCTCAGATGCGACCCGAGCCAGCCTGGATGCGAGGTGCCGCAGGGACTGCCGGTGGCGGTCTACTGCGCTTCGGGCGGGCGATCGGGGATGGCGGCGGATGTGTTGACGCGGCTGGGCTACGGGCCGGTCATCAACCTTGGGGGCCTGCGCGACTGGGCGGCGGGTGGCGGGAAGGTCGTCGCCTACTAGGCCAGGCGCGCGCGACGGCTCTTTTGCAGGGCGTGGACGGCTATCCCCAGCCCGCAGAGGAGGACCGCCGCTGTCGCCAACCCTGAAGGTCCGGCGCTGGCCAGAAGCGCGGCGAGGACCGGCGTGCCGGTGGTGGTCCCGAGGTTGCCCAACTGGGCGACCGCCCCTGCCGCCCGTGCGCGGTCTTCGGGACCGGCGTTCAGTTCCGGGATCGAGGCGAAGCTCGCCCCCTGGACGATGCCGAGCGCGCCCGAGAGCAGGAACCCTCCGGCCACCATCCCTGCACCCTGCCCCCAGAACGCCCACAAGATCAGGAATCCCGGGATGGCGACGGCGTAGCCGGTCTGGACCAGGCGGACGGCGGACATGCGGCCGAGGAGCCAGACCCCCAGTGTCAGCGAGACCGCGATGGAGACGAGCGGCATCCCGGCGGCGATGAGGGCGCGATGGGTCTCGGGCGTTTCCGGTGGAAGCAGGGTCAGGACGGCGACGTAGAGGAAGGTGTAGCAGCAGAACCCCATCGCGGGCGCGGAGAGCCGGGGCGAGAGGTAGATCGCTGCGTGCTGGGCAAGGAGGTTGCCCATCGGCAGTGCCTGTCCGCGCGGGTCGGTTGGCAGGGTCAGGGCAAGGATGGCAGCCAAAGCGGCCATGTAGGTGGCGTGGCCGAGGAAAAGGCCGGTCGGGCCTGCATGTGGACCGATCAGCGCGAGGATCGTGTAGGTCACCCCGAAAAAGCTGGACCAGAGGGTCATGGCGAGCGGCCTCCGCTGTTCGGGAGCGAGGGCGGCGATCATCGTGGGGCCGACGACGACGATGGCGAGGTGGCTCGCCCCTTCGACGATCCGGCTGGCCAGCATCAGCGGGTAGGCGGGCATCAGGGACTGGAGGGCAGACATCGCGGCCCCGGCCGCGAGGGCGGCGACGATGGCGCGGCGGGGACCGATGCGGGCGACCAACAGGCCGGCGGTGGTGCCGAAGATCAGGCCGACCATGCCCACGATGGAGACGACGAGGCCGAGGGCCACTTCTCCGTGCCCACCGTAGCTGGACCGAAGCGGTTCGTAGAGGATCGATATCTTCCCGAACTGAGCGGCGGCGCCAAGGCCGGCGGCCCAAAGAAGGAAGACGAGGAGCATGGGGGGAAGCGGGCGCATTCCGGATTGGTAGCCCGTTTACCGGGGAGAGGCCAGAGGACTGTCCACGGTGGACAATCTGGGGTCGTCGCGTCTTTTCAAGGAGTTGGTCGCGGGCGTTAGGGATTTCTCAACTTCTGAAAGAAGGCTGTTCGTCGTCCACTGCGTCGCGCCTCGGACGGGTCTGCTTCCGACGAAGGATACCCGGTCAATCCTTCTGCGCCATCGCCCAGGTGACCACCGGGAAGTCCGGGTCGTTCGTCAGGTCATCGTCGTCGTGCTGGGCGGGGGGCCAGGGGATTTCAAGGTTTCTCTGCGCCACATGCCGGTTGCCCCATTGGAACGACTGGACGAGGCCCTCTGCAAACCCCGACTCGACCAGCAGGTTCTTCAGCCCCCGCGCCGTCCAGCGCGAGCAATCGACCGGTGCGCCGTGGAAAGGCGCAAAGAACGGCACCGCGACCCAGAACCAGCCACCCTTCCGCAGCATCCGGTAGATGTTGCGCGTGGCGGCGTAGGGGCGGTCAAGATGCTCCCACACCTGGTTGGCCATGATCAGGTCGAAGCGGACCACCTTTCCCGCCTCGTCAAGCATCGGGCCCATGCAAGGGTCGAACTTCCAGCGGTTCAACGCGAGGTAACTGCGGAAGGGAAAGCTTTCGCCCCATTTGCCCGACAGTTCCAGGACGTCGAGCGTTTCGGGGCCAAGGCTGGTGATCCAGTCCCGGCTAGCCTTCTGCATGACGACCCGGTTCAGCGAGGGCATGTGCCGATCAAATCCTGGAATGTCTGACCAAGCGTTACGACATCTCTGCTGCACCGCCAATCCCAAGCCGGTCCAAAGCGTCACGGGGTTGTGAGGCGCGCTGAAAGGACTGGCCACGCTACCTTGTCCACCGTGAAACCACGAAAGGACCGTGCGATGCTGACACGACGTGCGCTTGTGGCCCTTCTTCTTGCGGTGGGCACCCCTGCCCTTGCGCACCACGGCTGGCGCTGGACCGATGACGGGGAGTTCGAATTGAGCGGGATCGTCACCGCCGCCGAGCTTGGCAACCCGCATGGCCTTCTGACCGTGGACGCCGCGGGCGAGGTGTGGACGGTCGAGGTCGGCCAGCCCTGGAGGAACGAACAGGCCGGGGTGACGGATGCCATGCTTGCGCCGGGAGTCGAGATCATCGCGCGCGGCCACCGCTCGGCCAACCCCGAAGAGCTGGTGATGAAGGCCGAACGCCTGATCCTGAACGGCGTCACCCACGACCTTTACCCGGACCGGTCGTGACCCTGATCGAGACGCTGGAGGCCAGCACCCTGGCCGAGCATCTGCGCCGGTCGCGCTGGACCTATCCGCTGGTCAATGCGGGCCACGTCGCCGGGATCGCGATGCTGTTCGGGGCAGTGGTGCCGATGGCCGTGGTCTCGCTGCGCGACGCCCGGGCCGGGAGCGCGCTGATCCGCACCCTGCGTCCCTTCGCGGTGGCCGGGCTGATCCTGGCCGTCCTGTGCGGCAGCCTTCTGTTCATCGCCCAGGCCGGGGATTATGTCGGCAACGGCTGGTTTCAGGCCAAGCTGTTGCTGATCGCCCTGGCGCTGGTCAATGCCGGCTGGCACCTGCGCGATCGCGAGCTCTCCGCCCTGGCGGGTTTGGCCTCGATCCTTCTCTGGAGCGGGGCGCTGATCGCCGGGCGGATGATCGGCTACAGCTAGATGTGAAGGGCGCGGCCGTAGGCGTCGAGCACGGCTTCGTGCATCATTTCCGACAGGGTCGGGTGCGGGAAGACGGTGTTCATCAGGTCTTCCTCGGTCGTCTCCAGGCTGCGGCCCACGACATAACCCTGGATCAGCTCGGTCACTTCCGCGCCGACCATGTGGGCGCCCAGAAGCTCACCCGTCTTGGCGTCGAAAACGGTTTTCACCATGCCTTCCTGTTCGCCAAGCGCGATGGCCTTGCCGTTGCCGATGAAGGGGAAGCGGCCGACCTTCACGGTATAGCCCGCCTCTTTCGCCTTCGCCTCGGTCAGGCCCACCGAGGCGACCTGCGGGTGGCAATAGGTGCAGCCCGCGATGGAATTGGGCTTGATCGGATGCGGATGGCCGCCCGCGATCAGTTCGGCGACCATGACGCCCTCGTGCGACGCCTTGTGCGCCAGCCAGGGCGCCCCGGCGATGTCGCCGATGGCATACAGGCCCTCGACGCCGGTCCGGCAGTATTCGTCGGTCACGACATGGGTCCGGTCGATCTTCACGCCCAGAGCTTCAAGCCCCAGGTTTTCCACGTTTCCGACGATCCCCACGGCAGAGATGACCGTGTCGAAGTCCTGAGTGGTGACTTTCCCGTCCTGCTCGATATGGGCGGTGACCCCTTGCCCCGGCTTGCGGTCCAGCTTCTTGACCGCGGCCTTCTCCAGGATCTTCATGCCTTGCTTCACGAACTGCTTCTTGGCGAAGGCGCTGATCTCGGCATCTTCCACGGGCAGGATGCGGTCCATGACTTCCACAACTGTGGTATCCGCGCCAAGGGTGTTGAAGAAGCTGGCAAATTCGATGCCGATGGCGCCCGAGCCGATGACGAGAAGCTTCTTCGGCATCCGGCTGGCGACGAGGGCATGCTTGTAGGACCAGACGAGATCGCCATCGGCTTCCAGCCCTGGCAGTTCCCGGGCGCGGGCGCCGGTCGCCAGGATGATCGACTTCGCGGTCAGCTCCTCGGTGCCCTTGTCGGTCTTGACGCTGACCGTGCCTTTCTTAGGCAGCGTGGCGGCCCCCATGAAGACGGTGACCTTGTTCTTCTTCATCAGGTGGCCGATGCCGCCCGACAGCTGCTTGGCCACGGCGCGCGACCGGGCGACGACGGCGGGCAGATCATAGCCGATCCCGTCGGCCTTGAGCCCGAATTCCTTGGCGCGGTGCATCAGGTGGAAGACCTCGGCCGAGCGGAGAAGCGCCTTCGTCGGGATGCAGCCCCAGTTCAGGCAGATGCCGCCCAGGTGCTCACGTTCGACAATGGCGACCTTCAGGCCAAGCTGGCTGGCGCGGATGGCGGCGACATAGCCCCCGGGTCCGGCACCGATCACGATTACGTCGAAGCTTTGGGCAGCCATCTTTCCCTCCTCCAGAAAAAGTAGTTTGCCATTAAACTATCTGACAAACCCAAGCAACATTGGGGTCGCCGTGGGCCTATGCGTCGGGTGCATGGCTTTCCTCCTGCTCAGCCTTCAGCCGGTTGACCACGGCCGGATAGGCCCCGGCATCCAGGAAGGCCTGTTCCTCGGGCGTCGTCTCGCGGCCCAGCGCGGCGTTGCGGAAAGGAAAGCGGCCGAAGCGGGCGATGATCTCGCGGTGCGCTTTGGCATGGAGGAGGTAGTCGGCATCCTCGACCATGCGGGCGGAGTAAAGCTCGACGGACCATTCCTGGTCGGAGAGGTCCTCGGAATGCTCGAAGGGCAGGTAGAAGAAGGTGCGCTCCGGTTCCGGCACGGCGATGTCCCAGCCAAGTGCCACGGCGCGGCGGGCGGCGGCGCGGGCGCGGGCGTCGGTGGCGAAGGCGCGCGCTTCGCCGCGGAACATGTTGCGGGGGAACTGGTCGGTCAGGACGAGGTAGGCGAGCGTCCCCGTCGGGCCTTCGACCCAATGCTCCAGATTGCCGTCATGCGCGGCCTGCCAGAGGTCGAGGAAGCGGTCGCGGCAGGCGAGGTCGACCTCTTCGCCGCCATTGAACCAGCCGTTCGGGCCGATCTCGGTGATCCAGAAGTCCAGAAGTTCGACCGGGTCTGACATGGGGCCTCCGCTTGGCAGGCAAGCCTTGCAGGGATTGGCAAGGGGCGCAACCCGTAGATGTCAGGCGGCGTCCCGGCGCGGCGGCGGGTCCTTTGCGGCCTCCTCCAGCACGGTCTCGACCGCCAGCGGAGAGGCGGTGGGAACGACGCCCCGGAAGGCGCCCGACACCGTGGGAGCGGCGCGGCGGGTCATGCGGTAGACCGCGTAGCAGGAAAGGGCCGCGTAAAGGATGCCGATGAAGAGGAAGAAGCCCGAGGGCCCCACCTGCTCCATCATCCAGCCGGTCGCGGTGGGGCCGAAGACCGCGCCAAAGCCGTTGAGGAAGATGAGGCCGGCCGAGGCCCCTGCCATCTGGTCGCGGGGCAGGAAATCGTTCGTGTAGGCGATCAGCAGCGCGTAGACGGGGTTGGTGATGCCGCCCAGGATCATCGCGACGCCCACCATTGCGGCGAAGGGAAGCGGCAGGAGCGCGGCAATGAGCATCGCCACGGTGGCGGCGGCAGAGAGGCCCATGATCAGAGTCCGGCGGTCCATCCGGTCCGAGGCCCAGCCGACGGGATATTGCAGGAGAAGGCCGCCCACATACATCGCTCCGACGAAGATCGAGATCTGGCTGACCGTCAGCCCCTCCTGCGCGCCCCAGACCGAGGCCATGCCGAACATGGCCGAGAAGATGCCGCCCGTGAGCAGCATGCCCACGCAGCCCAGGGGCGAGATGGCGAAGAGGCGCTTGAACGAAAGGCGGCGGTTCGAGTCGAAGGCAGGCGCGGGCGTTGGGGCCAGAAGGATCGGCAGGAAGGCCAGCGACACCAGGACCGAGGGCAGGATGAACAAGGCAAATCCGCTGGGGTCCGGCAGGTTTAGAAGAACCTGTGACGCGATGATTCCGATCATCTGGACGATCATGTAGGCCGACAGCGCCTGGCCTCGTGTCTCGTTCGACGCGGTGTTGTTGATCCAGCTTTCGGCGGTGATGTAGATGCCCGAGAAGCAGAACCCTGCAAGCACGCGCAGCACGGTCCAAACCACCCAATCGGGATAGACCGGGTAGATCACCAGGATCGCCGAGATGAGCGAGCCGAGTGCTGCAAAGACCCGGACATGGCCGACCTGGCGGATCATCTTGGGCGCAGCCCAGGAACCGAAGAGGAAGCCCAGGAAGTAGGCGGCCATCACGTAGGACAGCTGGTAGGTGGTGAAACCTTCCATGTTTCCACGGATGCCAAGAAGCGTTCCCTGGATGCCGTTGCCCACCATCAGGAGCATGATGCCCATGAGAAGCGGCCAGGAATGGGTGAGAACCTTCAGCATCTTCGCATCCTGCCGGGCCGGAAATGCGGCCTGCCTGCCCGAAGTTTCGCCGCATGGCAAGACCGCAGCCATTGTTTCGACCTCAAACCGGATTTGTATCCGATACAACCATTGAATTCGCCCGCGCCGTTCCCACCTAGTCAAAAAAAGCACATCGGGGAGAAGGCCATGAGCGACAAGGACGATCCGATCCGTCGCAACCGCTTCGATGGCGTTCTGGACGCCGAGGAGCTTGCCGCTGCCCGCGCATCGGGTATGGCCCTGGCCTATTGCCCACTTCAGCAGGGCTGGGTGCACCATGCGGAGGACGAAGATGACACCGCCCCGCCCTTGTCCTGGCAGGTGGGCACCCTGCCGCTTCACAAGCAGATTACCGGCACACCGGTCTACGTCCGGCCCCAGGCGCTGACCCTGCGGGTCTGGGTCGAGGATGACCTGCCGGTTTACCGCGCCTTGATGAGCGATCCCGAACTCTGGACCTACATGCTTGAGGACCGCCCCGCCGCGCTGGACGACGAGATGGCCCGGGTGCTGATCGCGCTGTCGACCGAGGGCACGCATCACAAGGTGCGTGTGGCAAGCATCGGCGGGCAGCCGGTTGGTCAGGTGCGGCTGGAATATGGGTCGCGGCCCCACACCGCCGAACTCAGCTACTGGATGGGCGCGGGCCATCGTGGACAGGGTCTGGGTCGGCAGATGGTGCAGCGCTTCCTGGACCGGCTGGCGGTGAGGAAGCCGCACATCACCAGGATCACCGCGCGTGTCCATCCGCAGAACCCGGCGTCCAAGCGTCTCCTTCTGGCCTGCGGGTTCCAACCCTGCGACCGGGCAACGCTGGACCTCGCCCCGCGTGGACGCGACGGGGGCGACTGGGAAGGCTTCGTCTTCACCCGTTAGGGATCAGAAGCGAGCTGTCCCCGTAGGAGAAGAACCGGTAGCCTTCCTTCACCGCATGGGCATAGATCCTGCGGATGCGATCTTCGCCCATGAGCGCCGAGACCAGCATCACCAGCGTCGATTTCGGCAGGTGGAAGTTGGTCATCAGCGCATCCGTCACCCGGAAGCGGTAGCCGGGGTAGATGAAGATGTCGGTCTCAGCCTCGAACGGGTGCAGGACGCCTGCCTCGTCCGCAGCACTTTCGATGAGCCGCAGCGCGGTGGTGCCGACCGGGATCACCCGGCCCCCTGCCCGCTTGGTCGCGTTGATCTCCTCGGCCGCCGCTGCCGTGACCCGGCCCCATTCGGCGTGCATCCGGTGGGTGGTGACATCCTCGACCTTGACCGGCAGGAAGGTGCCCGCGCCGACGTGAAGCGTCACCTCGGTGAACTCCACCCCCTTCGCGGCCAGCGCCTTCAGGAGGTCCTCATCGAAATGCAGTGAGGCCGTGGGGGCCGCGACCGCGCCGGTATGGCGGGCGAAGACGGTCTGGTAGTCGGTCCGATCCTGGTCGTCCGCAGCGCGCTTCGCGGCGATATAAGGCGGCAGCGGCATCACCCCGGCCTCGGCAAGCGCCTGATCGAAGTCCTCGCCGGTCAGGTCGAATGTGAGCGTCAGATCGGTTTCCGCCTTTGCGGCCACCGTGGCCGAGAGGCGGTCCGAGAAGCGGATTACCTCGCCTTCCTGCACCTTGCGCAAGGGTTTGGCCAAGGCGCGCCAGCCGACGGCACGGGGTTCCAGAAGCGTTATTTCCACCTTGGCCACCGCCTCGCCGCGCTGGCGGGTGCCGAAAAGGCGCGCGGGCAGGACCTTGGTGTTGTTCAGGACCAGCCGGTCGCCGGGGCGGAAGATGTCCACCAGATCATAGACATGCCGGTCACTGATCCGGTCGCCCTCGGCAAGGAGCAGGCGCGCCGACGTGCGCGGGCGGGCAGGCCGGGTGGCGATCAGGCCCTCGGGCAGGTCGAAGTCGAAATCGGAAAGTTTCATCCGCCCCCCTCGGCGTCCTTCAGATTGGGCGGGCGCTGGCGGAAAAGTTCGCGGAACATCCCCGGCGTCAGCACCGACAGCGGGTTGACCGAGACCTCGGGTGCCTCGGCCGTGCCGGTGACGCGGTAGTTGAAACCGAAAAGCCCTTCGCCCCGCCGTGTCAGGATCTGCCCCACCCCGTTGACCAGATAGATCGGCGAGATCACCCCCTGCAGGTCGATCGCGCCCGAACCGGTGAGGTAGAGCCCCGCGAAGGAAATGCCAAGCGAGGCGCCGACGGCCGAGCCTTGCGTGATCTCGACCGCCCTGGGGGTCAGGATGAAGGAGACATCGCCGTTGTTGAAGGCCAGCCCCTCGCCGTTCAGCTGCTCCAGAAGCCCCACGACCGAGACGGCGGACAGAAGCTCGGCCAGTGCGGGCGCGCCCTGGACGCGCATGCGGGTGAAGGTGGCCGCGCCATTGTATTCGCCCTCGGGCCCGCGGGGGAAAAGCGTCATGTCCAATGCACCGCCGCGGCCCTTGTCGAAGATGCCGGCGGCGGCCATCACCGCGCCCGCGTTCTGCGAGGTGATGCGGATGGCGCTTCCGGCCTCGGCCGGGGCGACGATGCCTTCGATAAGCGCCATGTCGTTGACGGCGGCGACGAAGCGGCCGTTGAACCCGCCCCGGCTGCCGAACTCGCCGCGGAAATCGGTGAGGCTGATCCCTTCGGAAATGCGCAAGCGGTCAAGGCGGACGTCGATCGGACCGCCGCGCCCGGCGTCTCCGTCCCCGTCGGGCATCCGCCGCATGTCGAGGCTGCCGCCGGTCAGCGCCACGTCCAATGCCCCCCGACCCCGCCCGGTCAGCGTCACCGAGGCGTCAAGCCAGTCGCCGGCGACGACACGCTCGAAGGTGGCTTTCTCAAGCCCGCCGCCCTCGCGCGTGGTGATGCGGCCGCGCGCGTCCAGACCGGGTGCGTCAAGGGTCAGGCGTTCCACCACCGGCTCGCGCGAGAGGCGGGCCTCGAGGTCGAGCGCGGCGCGGGTCCCTGCCCCCTTCGACCAGCCAAGCGCATCCAGGCGCAGGGCGAGGCCGGTGAGGTTCGAGGTCAGCGTCAGTTGCGGCGGGAGGTCCTTCACCAGCGCCACGTCGATGGCGGCGGGGCCCTCGCCCTTGACCGAACCGGCGGGAAGCTCGATGCCGAAGTCGCGCAGGACCTCGTCGGACAGCATCACCGTCCCGTTCACCCGCGCGCGGCCCTTCTGTTCGGGCCCGAAGCCCTGGCGGTAGGTGAGGTCCACCGGCATCAGGTCGAGCTTGCCCTTGCCCTTCAGCTCCAGCCCGTCGGTGTTAACCGCGACCTCGATCTCGGGCGCGGTCAGGATGCGGCCGGGGACGAGCGCGGGCGAAGTGAAGTTGCGGATGGTGCCCGCGACGGTGAAACTCAACTCCTCGAACGGGATCCTGGGCTTCAGCGGCATCAGGATGGTGGCGGCAAGCTCGGCCCGCCCGTCGCCCAGGTTGTAGGGCTGGCCGGCCTTGGAGAAGAAGCTGAACGGCTCCTGGTCCAGCAGCGACAGGGTGGCGGTCAGGCTGGCCGAGGTGACCAGGTCCACCTTGGCGGTGGCGGGACGCTGGGTGATGTCGAGGATCTGGAAGACGGTGCCGTCCGCCTCGATCCGGCCCCCCTCTGGGGCGATGACATGGCCTTTGTCCAGCGCGACGGTGTAGGTCTTGTTGTCCAGCGTCGCATGGCCGCTGCCGTTCAGGATCGGCGGAAGGGTACGGACGAAGCGGACCTCGGTGTCCGAGAATTCGTAGCCGAGGGTGAACTGGGGCTGGCCCCCGGGCTTCAGGCGCAAGGCGGCCTGCACGTCGGTCATCAGCCCCGCCCCGACGTTGGTTCCGAACCAGGTCCGGGTGCGTGGCACGACAGAGACCGGCCAGACCTTCAAAAGCCGCTCGGTCTCGATCTGGTTCAGGCCGACGTCAAGCGCCACCCGCCAGCCGCCCTCGGTCGTCTCGGCCGCGCCGGACAGGAGCAGGCGTTCGTCGCCCTCGACCAGCGAGACCTGGCCGATGTCGATGCGGAAGGGCTTCAGCCTGAGCCGCAGGTCAAGCGCGCCCTGGCTGAAGCGGACGGGTTCCTCGAAAAGCCCCTCGGGATCGACCATCACCTCGGTCACGGCGATCTGGGCCAACACGCTCTCGGGCAGCGCACCGGGCGCAACGGGCGCGCCTTCCGCGTCCAGAAGATCGCCGTGGCCCCGCGCGGTCAGACGCAGCGACGGGCTTTCGACGGTCAGGCCGGACAGTTCGATCCGCGCGGTGTCCGGCTGATAGGCAAGCGACAGGGCGGCGCGGTCAAAGCCGATGGGCCGGGCGCCCTGCCCCGGAGCCAGGCTGCCGGCCGCAAGGCCAAGCTCGGCGGTGAGGCCGCCGAAAAGCCCGTCCTCGCCAAGCCGCGCTTCAAGCGCACCCGAGATCGGGGCCTCGACGAACGACAGAAAGGCAAGCGGCGGGGCCATTGCCGCAAGGTCGGTCGCGGCGATGTTGTCCACTTTGGCAGCCAGATGCGCGGTCTCGGCCCCCTTGTCCGATACCAGCGTCAACACCGCCTGCGCCGGGACTGGCCCCTGAAGAAGCGTCAGCCCAAGCTCGGCCGAGATCGCGGTCTCGCCGTTCTCGATCACCAGCCGACCGTCGCCCACCTGCCAGGTCCGTCCTGCGCGCTCGTCGGTCAGGACCAGGGTCAGCCCCTCGGCCTCGATCGTGGCAAGCGAGGCGAGGCCCGGACTGACGAAGGCCGTTTCGACGGCGGTCAGGACCTCGGAAAAGCTGCGCGGCCCGGCGCCGGTGGGGCTGCCCTCGAACTGCAGGTCGATCCGGCCCGCCTCGTCCCGCCGCACGGCAAGCCGCGCCCCCGACAGGCGCACCATCGAGGGCCGGACCTTACCCGCCAGCAGGGCCCGTGGATCGAAGGCGACCGTCGCCTCGGGAAGCGCCAAGAGCGAGCGGCCGGTGTCGCCGATCAGCCGGATGTCATCCAGCCGGAAGCGCGGAACGAAATCGCTGTCCACAGCCAGCTCGACGGCGCCCAGTGAAACGGCCGTGCCCCTCGGCAGACGTGTCTGCTCGAGCCCCCGGTTCAACCGCGTCTCGATCTCGGCCACGCCCCAGGTCGGGACCCGGATCGTCTTGCCGGTATAGGCCATCGTCAGGTAGCCGAAGCCAACCGCGAGGAAGAGGAGCGTCAGGACCACCGTGAGGCTGATCCCACCCCGCCGCCTTGCGCTGCGGGCGCGCGACGGTCTGGCTGCGGGGACCGGCGGTTGGGGGTCGGTCAGCACCAAGGGCTTGACGGGGGGCTCGACAGGCCCCGGCGCGGCAACGGGGATATGCCCGTCCTCCCTGCCCGCCGACTGGTCGTTCATCTGCGCCCGGCGCCCCGCTGCATTCTTCGCCCGCCCCTTCCGGGGTGACGCGTGCTTTCCCTGCCTTTATCTTTGCGCGAAGACAACTAGATGCAAAGTCACAATAGGCCACAAGGCAAGGAGCCGCCCATGATTTCCGAAGGACAGACCGCCCCCGATTTCACCCTGCCCCGCGAGGGAGGTGCCACCGTGACGCTGTCGGCGCTGCGCCCGGGAAAGGTGGTGCTGTACTTCTACCCCAAGGACGACACGCCCGGCTGCACGCTGGAGGCGCAGGACTTCAACGCCCGCATGGCGGATTTCGCGGCCGCCGGGACCACGGTGATCGGCGTGTCGAAGGACAGCGTGAAAAGCCACGACAAGTTCTGCAAGAAGCACGGGCTGGGGATCATCCTCGCGTCTGACGAGGCGGGCCATACTTGCGAGGACTACGGCGTCTGGCTGGAGAAAAGCATGTACGGCAAGACCTACATGGGGATCGAGCGGACGACCGTGCTGATCGACGGCGCGGGGAAGGTGGCGAAGGTCTGGAACAAGGTCAGCGTCAAGGGCCACGCCGACGAGGTGCTGGCGGCGGCGAAGGCCTTGTGAGATAGGGCCCAAATTCCTTCGAAGGAATTTGCAAAAGTCTTCGAAGACTTTTGGGGGACACGGCGATGACGCAGAGCCTGGCGGAAATGGCGGTGGAGGTGCTGACCACCGCCGACGGCCGCGCCAAGACCGCGCTCGGGCGCAAGCATGCGGCAACTTGGTTTGCCGGGCGCGAGGCCGGAACGCCGCTTCCCATCGGCCGGGCCGAGCCGCCGCTGCGCCCTGCCCGGCCAGAAAAGCCGGAGCTCCTGGCCCCGAAGGACGTGCCACGCCGTCGCCCCGGATCGCCCGAGGGGCGCATCGCGCTACTTCATGCGGTGGCGCATATCGAACTCAACGCGGTCGACCTGCACTGGGACATCATCGCCCGCTTCACCGACCATCCGATGCCCTTGGGCTTCTACGACGACTGGGTGAAGGCCGCGGACGAGGAAGCCAAGCATTTCAACCTGATCTGCGATTGTCTTGAGGCGATGGGCAGCCACTACGGCGCGCTGCCTGCCCATGCCGGCATGTGGCGCGCGGCCGAGGACACGGTGGGCGACCTGAACGGCCGGCTTGCCGTCGTGCCGATGGTGCTGGAAGCCCGCGGCCTGGACGTGACGCCGGGCATGATCGAGGTCTTCCGCAAGCACGGCGAGACCCAGGCGCTGGCCGCGCTCGAGGTGATCTATGCCGAGGAAGTGGCCCACGTCGCCTATGGCTCGAAATGGTTCAACTGGCTGTGCGGCCGCGACGGAAGCGATCCGAAGGAGGTCTTCCACGATCTCGTGCGCAAGTATTTCCACGGGCAGCTGAAGCCCCCCTTCAACGAGGAAAAGCGGGCGGACGCGGGGCTTCCCCCCGATTTCTACTGGCCCCTGGCCGAGGATGTCGGCTGAATCGGCGAAATCTTGCCGATCATATCCACCTCCCACGCGGAAAAACTCCCCGTGTGGTCAAAATTGTTGCGGCCCTGAAATGCGATGGCTAATCAGGTCCGAGCCCGGGGAAGCAGCCTTGGGGTGACCTAGTGAAGCCACTGCCAGGGCTATGAACGGATGACCCCAACGTGCTGAATCGCATCGCCTATCGTGTCCATCAAAGTCTTGAGCGGCACTTTCCCGAACAACGCCTCTTTCTGAAATCCGACACCGAGACGCGCTTTATCCGCCTGCGCCCCGCGACGCAGATCATCGCGCTGGTCGGCGGCACGCTCGCGCTGGCCTGGACCATCGTGGCGACGGCGCTGATCATGATGGACTCGATCGGGGCCGGATCGGCCCGGGAACAGTCGATGCGCCAGCAGGCACTTTACGAGGAGCGGCTGAACGCGCTCTCCTCGGACCGCGACCTGCGCGCCGAGGAAGCAGCCCGTGCGCAGGAACGCTTCAACATTGCCCTGACCCAGGTCTCCGAGATGCAGGAGCGCCTCCTCGCCTCGGAAGACCGCCGCCGCGAGCTTGAGACCGGGATCGAGGCGATCCAGGACACGCTGCGCGAGGCGATCAAGGAGCGCGACATGGCCCGCGCCGAGGCCGAGCGGATCACCCTGGCGCTGAATGCGCAGACCGGGGGTGCCACGGAACTGGGCCGGGCAAGCGACACCCTTGCCACGCTGGAGTTCCTGACCGGCGCCCTGGGCGAGGCCGCCGATGAGCGCAACGAGGTCATGGCCGAGGCGGAAGCCGCGCGCGAGGAAGCGCAGCTCATCGCGGACGCGAAGGAAGCGCTGCAGCTGCGCAACGATGCGATCTTCACCAAGCTGGAAGAAGCCCTGACCGTGTCGGTCGAACCGCTGGACAAGATGTTCCGCGAGGCGGGCATGTCGCCCGACGACCTGATCGGTGCAGTGCGTGAGGGTTATTCGGGCCAGGGCGGGCCGCTGACGCCGATCTCGTTCTCGACCTCCGGCGCGGCACCCACGGCCGAGGAGCTGCGGGCGAACGCGATCCTGACCGGGCTTGACCGGATGAACATGTACCGGATCGCGGCGTTCAAGCTGCCCTTCGCGATGCCGGTCAAGGACAGCTTCCGCTGGACCTCGGGCTTCGGCTACCGCCGCGATCCGAAGGGCGCGGGCACCCGGATGCACGAAGGCACGGATATGGCAGGCGCCTATGGCACCCCGATCTACGCCACCGCCGACGGGGTGATCACCCATGCCGGCTGGGACAGCGGCTATGGCCGTCTGGTCAAGATCAAGCACGATTTCGGCGTCGAGACGCGCTATGCGCACCTGAGCCAGATCCGGGTCGAGGTTGGCCAAAGGGTCTCGCGCGGCGAACGGATCGGTGATATGGGCAATTCAGGCCGGTCCACCGGCACGCACCTGCACTACGAGATCCGCCTCTCCGGTGACGCCATCAACCCGATGACCTTCATAAAGGCAGCGAAGAATGTTTTCTAAGAGCCGCATCAACGAGCCGGGCCCGAAGGCCGAGGCCGAGAAGCCGAAAGCCCCGGAGACCCCGATGACCAAGCCCAGCATGGACTTCACCCCCACCGCCCCGAAGGGCAAGGCAGGGGCGTCGGTCCTGTCCTCGGACCTGACGGTCGTGGGCAACCTGCGGACCACAGGTGACATCCAGGTCGAAGGTACCGTCGAGGGCGACATCCGCGCGCATCTGCTGACCGTCGGCGAAAGCGCGACGATCCGGGGCGAGATCGTGGCCGACGACATCGTCGTCAACGGTCGCGTCATCGGCCGCGTGCGTGGGTTGAAGGTCCGCCTGACCTCTACTGCACGGGTCGAGGGTGACATCATCCACAAGACCATCGCCATCGAATCGGGCGCCCATTTCGAAGGCTCGGTCCAGCGTCAGGAAGACCCGCTGTCGAACGGCCGCCCGACCGGCGCCGTGCGTCTCGACACTCCGGCCGCCGACGCCGAGTAAGCCGCACCCCTACCATGACGCTTTCGCGGGCATCGGAGGGCACTCCGGTGCCCGTTTCCTTCTGTGCGGACACCGACCGCCGGATCATCCTCTGGGCCGCGATCCTGGCCTCGTCGATGGGGTTCATCGATTCCTCCGTCACCTCGATCGCGCTGCCCGCCATGCGCGAGGCGCTGGGGGCGTCGCTGCCGCAGGCGCAGTGGATCAACACCGCTTATCTGCTGGCCGTCTCCTCGCTGGTGCTGGTGGGCGGCGCGATGGGCGACCGGTTCGGCATCGCGCGGATCTTCTCGCTCGGGATCCTGGTCTTCGTCGCGGGCTCGCTGGCCTGTGCCGCCGCTGTCACGCCCGAGCAGATGATCGCGGCCCGCGCGGTCAAGGGCGTCGGGGCGGCGATGATGGTGCCGGGGTCGATGGCGATGATCTCGCGCGCCTATCCGCGCGCCGAGCGCGGCCGGGCGCTGGGGATCTGGGCCGGGGCCTCGACCCTGACCACGGCGATGGGTCCGGTGATCGGTGGCATGTTCGTCACCTGGGGCGGTGAGCTTGGCTGGCGGCTGGTCTTCGCGCTGAACCTGCCCCTGGGCCTGATCGCGCTCTGGCTGGTCCGGGGCCGCACGCCGGGGGATACCGGAAAGCCGGGGGTCCGGGTGGACGTGGTGGGCGCGGCACTCGCCACGGCGGCGCTGGGGCTAATGGCCTGGGCGCTGACCGAGGCGGCAGCCCCTTTCTGGATTCCGCTGGCCGCGCTGGCCTGCCTTGCGGGTTTCCTGGCCTGGGAAGCCGTGACCCCTGCCCCGATGCTGCGGCTGGGCCTCTTCCGCAACCGGACGATGGCAGTGACCAACGTGGTGACCTTCGTCCTTTACTTCGCGCTGAACGGGGTGATGTTCTACCTGCCGATGACCGCGATTTCCGCCTGGAAGGTCACGGCGCTGGAGGTGACGGCGGCCTTCCTGCCGATCTCTCTCTTGATCGGGGTGCTCTCGGCCCCGGCCGGGCGGCTGGCTGACCGCTGGGGCGCGGGCGTGCTGATGGCCGCAGGCTCGGCCATGGTCGCGCTGGCCTATGGCGGGCTTTGGCTCGCCGCACCCTATGGCCAGTTCTGGAGCCATGTCGTTCCCCTGACCGCGCTTGCGGGCCTGGGCCTTGGCCTTGTCGTGGCGCCCCTGACGGCGGCAGCGATGCAGGGCGCGGAGGATGCCGAACAGGGCGCGGCCTCGGGAATCAACAACGCCGTGGCACGGGTTGCGGGACTGGTCGCGGTGGCGCTTCTGGGCCGGATGGCCGCCGAAGCCTACGGTCCGGGTGCGCCTGGGTTCGGGGTTGCGGGCGACACCGCCGCCCACCTTGCGGCAACGGGTGCGGCCTTCGGCACGGTGGCGCTGACCGCAAGCCTGATGGCGGCCTTGGCCGCAGCCTTGGCCCTGCTGGTCGCCCGTCCGGTCAGGTGATGGCGCGGCGGTAGAGATGCCAGCTTGCGTGCCCGAAGAGCGGCAACACGAGGAAGAGGCCGAGGAAGGCGGGAAGCATACCGACAAAGAGGCAAACCGCAATCAGCGCGCCCCAGCCGAGCATCACCGCCGGGTTCTCCTTCACCAGTGCGAAACTGGTCAGCATGGCGGTGACGAAATCCACCTCGCGGTCAAGCAGCATCGGCAGGCTGACCACCATCAGGCTGAAAAGGAGCGTGGCAAAAACCGCCCCGACCGCCGTGCCGAAAGCGAGCATCGCCAGCCCCTCGGGCGACAGGAACACGGCCAGTGAGGACGACACGTTGGTCATCGTGGCGTTGCCCAGGAACAGCGCGAAGATCATGTGCGACAGGAAGTTCCAGAACAGGAAGTAGACCACGATCACCGCCGCGATGGCCGGGATCTGGCGGTCCTTCTGGCGGAAGATCACCCCGAAGATTTCCGACAGGACCAGGGGCTCGCCCGCCTCCAGCCGCCGCGAGATCTCGTAGAAGCCGCAGGCGATGAAGGGGCCGAGGATCGGGAAGCCGGCGCTGGCGGGGAGCGTCCACCAGACCTGGCCCTTCGTGGTCATCGCCCAGACGATCAACCAGCCGCCCAGCACGTAGACCGCCGAGAAGATCAGTCCCAAGAGCGGCGCGCGCTTGAAGTCGCGCCAGCCGGCCGCAAGGCTTTCCCGCAGGTCCGAGGTGTCGACCAGGTTGACTTCAGGCGTGGCGGGCGGGTGCGTGACGCTCATGCGCAAATGTTAAGCGCGGGCGAAACGGTCAGGCAAGGATTTTGAGGAGTCAGTCGACGTCCGCGATCTCGCCGCGCTTCTTGCCCGAGGCGTTCAGCGCCAGCGTCGCCGCCATGAACCCGTCGAGGTCGCCGTTCAGTACGCCTTGCGTGTCCGAGGTTTCGTAGCCCGTCCGCAGGTCCTTCACCATCTGGTAGGGCTGGAGGACATAGGACCGGATCTGGTTGCCCCAGCCCGCGTCGCCCTTGTTCTCATGCGCCTCGTTGATGGCGGCGTTCCGGCGGTCAAGCTCCTGCTGGTAGAGCCGCGACTTCAGCGCCTTCATCGCGATGTCGCGGTTCTGGTGCTGGGATTTCAAGCTGGAGGTCACCACGATCCCGGAGGGGAAGTGGGTGATCCGCACGGCGGAGTCGGTCTTGTTGACGTGCTGGCCGCCCGCACCCGAGGACCGGAAGGTGTCGATGCGGATGTCCTTGTCCTGGACTTCGATCTCGATGTTGTCGTCGACAACCGGGTAGACCCAGACCGAGCAGAAGGACGTGTGGCGGCGGGCGGCAGAGTCGTAGGGCGAGATGCGGACCAGGCGGTGCACCCCGGCCTCGGTCTTGAGCCAGCCATAGGCGTTCTTGCCGCTGATCTTGTAGGAAGCCGACTTGATCCCGGCGCCGTCGCCTTCGCTTTCGGACTGGAGTTCCACCGTGAAGCCATGCGCCTCGGCCCAGCGGACATACATGCGGGCCAGCATCGAAGCCCAGTCGCAGCTTTCGGTGCCGCCCGCGCCCGCGTTGATTTCCAGGAAGGTGTCGTTCCCGTCAGCCTCGCCGTCCAAGAGCGCCTCAAGCTCTTTCGCCTCGGCGACCTTGACGAGGTCGGAGAGCGCGGCTTCGGCTTCCCTGACGATTTCGGCGTCGCCCTCGGCCTCGCCCAGTTCGATCAGCTCGACGTTGTCCTTCAACCCGCCCGAGATCAGCTTGTAGGCGTTCACCGCGTCAAGCAGCGCCTGGCGGTCGCGCATCAACTTCTGCGCCTTGGCCGGGTCGTTCCAGAGGTCGGGGGATTCGATCATCGCGTCGAATTCCTCAAGCCGGTGCGGCGCGGTCTCCCAGTCCATCCGCTGCGCCAGCAGTTTCAGCGTCTTTTCGATGGCTTCGACATTGCCTTGGGTTTCGGCGCGCATGGGGATCGGTCCAGTCCTGGGTGTTGCGGCGGTCATAAGGGTTTGACCGCGCCCCGGCAAGGGCGCGGCCCGAGTGAAGGAAAGGGGTCAGTAAAGCCCGCCCGACGAGACGGTGCCGAAATCGGCTTTCTTCGGAACGACCACCGTCTCGCCTTCCGAGTTGGTGACCGTGGTGCCCTGGTCACCGCCGCCCTCGCCCTCGCCATAGGCGAAGAGGGGCAGGTTCTCGCCCATGGCAAAGCCGCCGTCGACGATCATGCCGAGGCCCACCAGCGCTTCCTCGCCCTCGCGGAAGTACTCGGCCACGACGTTGTCGCCCGTTGCGTCGTCGGGCAGCGGCTGGCCGGTAAAGCGGTCGATCTTGCGGAAGTAGCCGCCCGGGGGGACCTTGAATTCGCCCCCGCCGTAATTCTTGATCGCGTCCTCCATGAAGTCCTGGAAGACGGGAACGCAAAGCGTACCGCCGAAGGCGCTTTCGCCCAGCGTCCGGGGCTGGTCGAAGCCGATGTAGCACCCCGCGACGATGTTCGACGAATAGCCGACGAACCAGACGTCCTTGGCATCGTTCGTGGTGCCGGTCTTGCCCGCGATCGGGACGGGCAAGTCCAGACGGCTGGCCGAGCCGCGCTGGACGACGCCTTCCATCATGCTGGTCAACTGGTAGGCGGTGATCGCGTTCATCACCCGCTCGCGGTTGGTGTCGATGCGGACGCCCTGACCTGCCGGAAGGGTCGGGCTGGCGCAGTCCTCACAGACGCGCTGGTCGTGGCGGTAGATCGTCTTGCCGAAACGGTCCTGCACGCGGTCGACAAGCGTGGGCTCCACCCTCTCACCGCCGTTGGCGAACATGGCGTAGGCGGCGACCATCTTGAAAAGCGTCGTCTCTTGCGCGCCCAGGGAGTTTGCGAGGAAAGGACCCAGCCGGTCATAGACGCCAAAGCGTTCCGCATAGCCCGCGACGGTCTGCATCCCGATTTCCTGCGCGATCCGGATGGTCATCAGGTTCCGGCTCTGCTCGATCCCCGTGCGCAACGGCGTGGGGCCGTAGTATTTCCCCGAGGCGTTCTGTGGGGTCCAGAGGCCTTGCGGCGTGTCGATCTCGATTGGCGCGTCGACGACGATTGTGGCGGGCGTGAAGCCCGAATCCAGCGCGGCGGCATAGACGAAGGGCTTGAACGACGACCCCGGCTGGCGCGTCGCCTGCGTGGTGCGGTTGAAGACCGAGTCCTGGTAGGAGAACCCGCCCTGCATCGCCAGCACGCGGCCGGTGTTCACGTCCATCGCCATGAAGGCGCCCTGCACTTCCGGGACCTGGCGGAGCGACCAGCGGTTGAAGGTGCCATCGTCGTTCGTCACCGCGCGGACCAGGACGACGTCGCCCACCGACACGAGGTCGCCCGCGACCTTGGCGCGGGGCCCAAGCTCGCCGCCCTCCCGCCGCTTGCGCGCCCAGGTCACGTCCTCGGCCGGGATGAAATGGCCGTCCTCGTCGTCCATCACGCCTTCGATCCCGATGCGGGCGGCAGTTTCGCCCACCTCAAGCACCACGGCCGGGAACCAGGCGTCCACATCGCGCGGCACCTCGACCTCGGCCAGCGCGGCGCGCCAGGCTTCCTCGGACCCGAGCACCTCGGCCGGCAGGGTCTTGCCCGTGCCGCGCCAGACACCCTGGCCCCGGTCATACTGTTCCAGCCCCCGGCGCAATGCCTCGGCAGCCGTCTTTTGCAACTCGGGGTCCACCGTCGCACGGATCGTCAGGCCGCCCGAGAAGAACTCCTCCTCGCCGAAGACGCCGGACAGCTGGCGGCGGATCTCGTCCGTGAAGTAGTCGCGCGGTGGCAACGCGTCGCGGAAAGCCTCGAAGTCGCCGTTCTGCACCGACAGGAGCGGCAGGTCCTTCTCGGCCAGGTAGGTGGCCTCGTCGATATAGCCGTTCTGCCACATCTCGCGCAGGACGTAGTTGCGCCGTTCCGTGACCCGCTCTTTCGCGGTCACCGGGTGATACTTGCCGGGCGCCTGCGGCATCGCGGCAAGAGTCGCCGCCTCATGCGGGGCAAGCTCGCTCAGCGGCTTGTTGAAATAGGTCTGCGCCGCCGCCGCGACGCCATAGGAGTTCTGGCCGAGGAAGATCTCGTTCAGATAGAGCTCCAGGATCTTGTCCTTGGACAGCGTCTCTTCCAGCCGGGTGGCAAGGATGATCTCCTTGATCTTCCGTTCGACGGACCGCGAGCCGTCGAGGAGGAAGTTCTTCATCACCTGCTGGGTAATGGTGGACGCGCCGCGCATGCTTTGCCCGCGGCTTTGCACGGCTTCCACCAATGCGGCGACCATGCCGCGCGTGTCATAGCCGTGGTGGTTGTAGAAGTTCTTGTCCTCGGCGCTGATGAAGGCGTGCTTCACCAGGTCCGGGATATCCTCCGAGGCGACGAACAGCCGCCGCTCCTGCGCGAATTCGTCGATGATCCGACCCTCGCCGGAGTAGATCCGGCTGATCGTCGCGGGCGTGTACTGGGCCAGGTTCTCATGGCTGGGAAGGTCGCGGGAATACATGAAGAAGATGCCGCCCAGCGTCAGAGCGGCAAAGACCAGCCCCAGCGTCACCGCCGAGAAGATACCGCCCAGAACATTCCCGACAAATCGAAGCACGCGCCGTCCCTTCCAACTGCGTCCCCGCAGTATACCAGACGCAGGCCCACGTCAAAACCTTGGCCGGTCACAATTCCCTGTGCGGGCGGGGATTTGCACTTGGCTCAGGGATTTGACGCGGCGCGAAGGGCCGCATCCTCGTCCGCCCAGGCCACCAACGCCTGCAGCAGGGCTTCGGCCAGCTTGGCGCGCCAGGCCGGATCGGACAGCCGCCTGTAGTCGCGGTCCGAGGAGAGGAACCCCACCTCAAGCAGGACCGAGGGGATATCGGGCGTCTTCAGCACCGAGAAACCGCCCGACTGCTGCGGCCGCCGGTGCATCCGGATCTCTGCCGCCTTGATCGCACCGATCATCGCCTTCGCCAGCCGGTCGGTGCGCGGTGCCGTCTCGGTCCGGGCCATGTCCATCAGCACTTCGGCTACCACGTCGTCCTGCTCGCTGAGGTCCACGCCCGCCAGCAGGTCGTCGCGGTCGTGCCGTTCGGCCAGCGCGGCCGCCGCCTCGTCCGAGGCTTCCTCGGCCAGGGTATAGACCGTCGCGCCCTGGGCATCGCCTTCGGACAGCGCATCGGCATGAAGCGACAGGAAGATGTCCGCCTCGGCCTCGCGCGCGATGGAGGTGCGGGTTTCAAGCGGCACGAAGACATCCTCGTCCCGCGTCATCACCACGCGGAATCGGCCGTCGCGGACGAGGATCTCCTTCACCTCGCGGGCGAAGGTCAGCATCAGCGCGGCTTCGCTGGTCCCGTCGCGTTCGGCGCCGGGGTCGATCCCGCCGTGGCCGGGGTCCAGCACCACCACAAGCGGGCCGCCGCCTTCCGGCAGGGGGGGCATCAGTTCCGCCGCCTCGGGCAATGCCCATTCCGGCAGGTCCGGACGCGCGGCCTCGGCGGCGAAGCTTTCGGGATCGGTCGGCTCGAGCAGGA
>Ga0208243_1000149_pt1 | contig 56099 bp, 38 predicted proteins | sample Subbio2Aug_QV12A_FD_184826 | JGI IMG/M metagenome (GOLD analysis project Ga0208243, IMG submission 184826) | Serpentinite rock and fluid subsurface biosphere microbial communities from McLaughlin Reserve, California, USA - CR12Aug_QV12A (SPAdes) | ecosystem: Environmental > Terrestrial > Deep... | reverse complement strand
ATGTCATCAACGTAGAGTTTCCCGAAGTTCCCGAGCAATACATTCACCGTATCGGTAGAACCGGTCGTGCCGATAAATCGGGTATCGCCATCAGTTTAATTAGTCCGCGAGAAGAAGAAATCATGATTGAAGCCGAACTATTGATGGAAAAAGAAATCGAATTTCTCGACTTGCCGGAAACCGTGGTTATAGCCGAACGTTTGTTAGAATTTGAAAAAGACAAGAAAAAGAAAATGAAATTCTTGTTGAAAAAGCCAAAATTAGAAGGCGGCGCTTCCTTTCACGAGAAGAAAGAGAAAAACAAAAAAGTCAACTTAGGCGGACCATCTAAAACCAAAAAGAAAACCAGCTCGTCGGTGAATCGTAACATTTTGAAAAACCGAGCCGCCAAACGCAAAAAGAAATAAAAGTATCGCTAAAATTGTCTTAAACACTTAGGTAAAACCATAAAAAGTGCTATTTTTGATAAACTTTTACTAAATGCAATTCAAACACCCGGAAATCCTTTATTTTCTCTTTTTATTGGTGATTCCAATTTTGGTGCATTTGTTTCAATTGCGGCGTTTTAAAAAAGAATATTTCACTAACGTTCAATTCCTTAAAGAGCTTTCTATACAAACCCGAAAAAGTTCAACCATCAAAAAATGGTTGTTGCTTTTTACTCGTTTACTACTACTCGCCTGCTTAATTTTGGCTTTTGCGCAACCTTTCTTTACAGCCAAAGACAGTTTAAAAGCGACCAACGAAATGTATATTATTTTAGACAATTCGTATAGTATGCAAGCCAAAGGGCAGCAAGGCGAATTGCTCAAACGAGCCGTACAAGAATTATTAGAACATACTCCGGAAACCCAAAATTTCTCTTTGATTACCAATACGGAAACCTTTTGGAATACCGACATTAAATCGATTCAACGAGATTTACAAAACTTACAATACAGCGCAACTCCTTTCCGATTGGATCATTTGATTGCTAAAGTCAACGCCCGAAAATCGGCTTTCAATAAAGATATCGTAGTAATTACTGATGCTGTTGGAGTTCAAGCCAACGAATCGAAAAGCTTCAAAAAAGAAGACAACGTTTATTTCATTATCCCAGAAGCCGAGCAAAAGAACAATGCGGCTATCGACAGTGTTTATATCCAACAAAACTTAGATAGTTTTTATGAAATTGCTGTGAAATTGACGGCAAATGGCGATGTGTCGACTGTTCCGATTGCCTTGTACAATCAAAATAAATTGATTGCAAAAACGGTTGTTAACTTTGATGAAAACAACAGTAACCAATTGATTAAGTTTACCATTCCCAAAGAAGATTTTCACGGCTATGTTTCGATTACCGACAAAGGTTTGGAGTACGACAACACCTATTATTTCAGTATTTCAAAACCGAGCAAAACCAATGTAATCAGTATAGGCGAAACGGATAAGAGTAATTTCTTGGCTCGAATTTACACAGCGGACGAATTCAATTACACCAATTTTCCCTTGGCTAATTTGGACTACAATTTATTGGAAAAGCAAGACGCCATTGTACTCAATGAATTGAAGGACATACCGCAAGCCTTACAAACTACTTTAAAATCATTTGTAACCAAAGGCGGCAATTTAGTTGTAATTCCGGCAGAAGAAACCACTACTACTACTCTGAATGCTTTCTTGGGGAATTTTGGAGTTGTTCAGTTGAAAGCCATTACCGGAGGAGATAAAAAGATTACCAAAATCAATTTCAACCACCCATTGTTTAGCAATGTTTTTGAGAAAAAAGTAGATAATTTCCAATATCCATCTACCAAAAAAGCTTTCGGATTCGTAGGCAATTTGCCTGCTGTTTTGAGCTATGAAGACCAAAGTGCATTTCTCACATCACTATCAAATCCTTTATCCGCAGTTTATGTTTTTGCGGCTCCTATAAACAAAACCAACAGTAACTTTCAAAATTCACCACTGATCGTACCAACGTTTTACAATATGGCACAAAACAGCCAAAAATCAGGCGTGACAGCTGCTACTATAGGAGAAGATCAGTCCTTTGTGGTTGAAGCCTTGTTGTCTAAAGATGAAATTCTGACTGTGAAAAACACTAAAGAAAATTTTATTCCGGTACAACAATTGTTGAACACTAAAGTCAAAATGAATTTTGCCGAGAATCCTACCGAAGCCGGAAATTTTGGTATCTTTAACGGTGGTAATTTGGTACAAAACATTAGCTTTAACTATACCCGAACAGAAAGCGATTTGAACTTAGCCAATCCGGATATAGCGGTTGGTTATACAGAAATTGAAGACATTGAATCGGTATTCAACACCATTCAAACCGATAGAACCGATACACAAATCTGGAAATGGTTTGTGATGTTAACCCTACTCTTTTTAGTATTAGAACTGCTTATTCAAAAATTTATAAAATGAACTTAGTTATCCGAAAAGCCAAAATTATTGACCCAAAAAGTCCCTTTCACAATCAGACAGTTGATGTAAAAATTACGAATGGAGTCATTGAAGATATTGGTACTTCGGTTTCAAACAATGCCAATTACCAAGAATTTCAACAAAACGGATTGCACTTGTCTCCGGGTTGGTTTGACACCGGAGTTTCTTTGGGAGAACCGGGATATGAAGACAGAGAAACCATAACCCACGGATTGGAAGTTGCTGCTAAAAGCGGATTCACAGCGGTAGCATTACAACCCAACTCAAACCCAATAATTGACAACCAATCGCAAGTACACTTTGTAAAACAAAAAGCCGCTAAGGCTGCTACAAGCTTATATCCTATAGGCGCATTAACCAAAAACAGTGAAGGTAAAGATTTAGCAGAGCTATTCGATATGAAAAATGCCGGCGCTGTAGCTTTTGGTGATTACGGTAAAAGTTTGGCCAATGCTAACCTTTTGAAAATCGGACTACAATATGTACAAGATTTCAACGGATTGGTGATTGCATTTGCCCAAGACGAAAACATCAAAGGGAATGGTGTAGCCAATGAAGGCTTAGTCTCCACCCGATTGGGTTTAAAAGGCATTCCGAATTTAGCCGAAGAGCTTATCATAGCCCGCAACTTGTTTTTATTAGAATATACCGGAGGAAAACTACATATACCAACTATCTCTACAACCAAATCTGTAGCACTGGTAAGAGAAGCCAAAGCCAAGGGTTTGGCAGTAACTTGTAGTGTTGCTGTTCATCATTTGGTTTTAACCGATGAAAAGTTAGACGGTTTTGATACCCGATTTAAAGTTTGCCCGCCTTTGCGAACTGAAACCGACAGACAAGCTTTGTTAGCCGGGGTTTTAGATGATACTATCGACTGCATCACTTCCGACCACAATCCGATGGACATTGAACACAAGAAGATGGAATTCGATTTGGCTAAAAACGGCACCATAGGTTTAGAAAGCGCTTTCGGGTCTTTATTAACGGTGTTACCATTGGAAATTATTGTTAAAAAATTAACTTTCGGTAGTACCATTTTTAACATTGAAAAACAACCGATTAAGATAAATTCAAAAGCTGATTTTACTTTATTCGAAATCGATTCAAATTGGACTTTCAGCAAAGACAATATACTGTCAAAATCTAAGAACAGTGCTTTCCTGGGACAGCCAATGCAAGGAAAAGCCATAGGCATTTACAACAACGAAAAATTAGTTTTAGCATAAAAAACACCGATATGGAGAATCTTGATAAATCAAAAAACACCGCTATAATTGCTTACATAACCATTATTGGAGCTGTGATTGCTATTTTTATGAATCAGGAAGAAAACAAATCGGCTTTTGCTTCCTTTCACATTCGTCAAGCTTTAGGCTTGTTTTTGTCGTTCTTTGTTTTGGGTTATTTTGTAGGTTATGCCGATAGTTGGACGGCTACTTCTGCCTTTTATTTATTCTATTTTATTCTATGGATTTACGGATTTTTAGGAGCTGTTCAAGGACAAATGCGACAATTGCCGGTGGTTGGTGCCTTTTTTCAAAATCTTTTTAAATCATTGTAATGGAATTATCGTTATACCATTTGGTTAGAGCGCCAAAAATCAAAAAAGAGAAAAATCCTTTGCTCTTATTACTTCATGGCTATGGCAGTAATGAGGAAGATTTATTCTCCTTTGCAAGTGAACTTCCGGAAGAGTATTTTGTAGTTTCTGCCCGAGCGCCTTTCGATTTATCTTATGGAAGTCATGCCTGGTACGCTATTAATTTTGATGCCGACGAAAATAAGTTTTCCGATATAGGTCAGGCCCGTGCATCGCGAGATATTATTGTCCGCTTCATAGATGAATTAGTGGCTAATTATGCTATTGATGCTGAAAATGTAACTTTAATTGGTTTTAGTCAGGGTTGTATTTTAAGTTATGCCGTGGCTTTATCTTATCCGGAAAAAGTACGCCGAGTAGTAGCCTTAAGCGGTTATTGGAATCCTGAAATTGCAGTAGATGATTATTTGGAAAATGACTTTAGTAAGCTCCGTATTTTTGCCTCACACGGAACTGTAGACCAAGTCATTCCGGTAGAATGGGCCCGAAAATCAATTCCTGCTTTACAAGTTTTAGGAATTACAATAGTCTTTAAAGAATATATGGTTGGTCACGGTGTAGCACCCCAAAACTTTTTCGATTTCAAGCATTGGTTGTCTACTTAAACCAGAGTTTTATTGTTCTTCAGTGTCACTACCGGTAACTTTTTTACCCATCATGCCATCGCCCGAAAATTTGTTTTCGTTTCCTTTTTTGAGCACATATCCTTTCCACGGCACAAGTTGCCAGTCTTGAAAAATCCATGGTTTGCCATCAGCTGTTCGGGTTAACACTATGGAGTTGGTATCATTTGGCAGAAAAACTTCCGCCTGGTTGCCATCCTCACTGAACAAAACATAGGCACTTAGGGATTCATCTTCACTGTCAGGATTGGCTATAGGATTTAGAGGAACTCCGGTAAAAGCCTTGATACATTCTTTGTTGATTTTAGACCAAACATAACCGGCTGTCGCCAAGCAACCATGTTCATCTTTGTCGTTAACGGCAGAAGAATCTTTGACTGCTTCATTAGCAATAGTCTCATCTTCAACCGATTTTTGGTCGGTGAGTTTACAAGAGATTAAAATTCCGCAGCAAAGCAGAAAGTAGAGAGATTTTTTCATAAATGTGATTTAGTGTAGGCTGCTAATTTAACTCTTTTGGATATAAATACGAATCCATTATTTCAAAAGAAACGGTTTGATCTTCGTTAATAAAGTATTTCAACAAGACTTCTCCCCATAATTCTCCATTACTGTAATTGGCAATAATCCATCTGTGATTCAGTAATTTTACCCTATTAATAATAAACTTCTGCTCACCCATTTTAGCTTGATCAGTATATTTATTACCTTCTTTATCATCGTTATAGGCTAATAACGCCTGCTTAACTTTCTCAGAAAATGCGCTGATGTCATTTTGATTCAAATAGTTAATGGCTCTGTCATTGCTCTCGAGTGAAAAATAGTTGGCATCATAAAGCTTATTTTCTAAATCGGCTACTTTGGCCGAATCATTTTTAACAGAAGTTTCCGCATTTTCTTCGGTCTGTTTCATGCTGTTCTCTTTTCCTGTAAAATATTTGTAGGTGAAGATATTCATTAAAACCGCGATGATGAACAGATAAAGGAATAGTGATTTTTTCATAGTGTTTATACGGTAATTATTAAATTATCATAAGCCAGATAAACATTATCAGGCAACCTTTTTTGCACTTCTTCATGAAATCCTAAAAGGTGACTAATGTGAGTTAAATAAGCTTTTTCAGGTTGTACCAAATTTATGAAATCTATAGCTTCCTGCAAATTAAAATGCGAATGATGTGGTTCTTCTCGTAATGCGTTTACTACCAACACTTTTACACCATTTAACTTTTCTATTTCCAAATCATCAATGGTTTTCACATCGGTTAAATAAGCAAAATCCATGATTCTGAAACCAAAAACTTGGATATTACCATGTTTTACATTAATGGGTACAATCGAAGTATTGCCTATAGTAAAAGAGTTATTATTAATTATCTCAATCGGGTTAACGCTTGGAGCACCGGGATATTTGTTTTCATTTTCAAAGATATAGTCAAATCGCTTGCTCAAATTAGCCAATACTCTTTGGTGTCCGTAAACATTAATCGGCAAGCCTTGTTTAAAAAAAAATGGTCGAATATCATCTAAACCCGCTGTGTGGTCTGCATGTTCGTGAGTAAACAAAATAGCGTCAAGTTGTGAACAACCGCTGGACAACATCTGTTGTCTGAAATCGGGACCGCAATCAATTACTATCGAATGATCATCCCAAGTAATCCAAACTGAAACTCTCAAACGCTTATCTCTATTGTCTGTACTCTTACAAACAGAATGATTACTACCGATAACCGGAATTCCTTGAGAAGTACCTGTGCCTAAAAAATAAACTTGCATAGTTGCATGGTTTTTGTGGATGAGCTTTAAAATAGCGACTTTAAAAGTAATTATTTACAAAAATAGACTTAATTATCTTTTTATAAAATAGCTATTTTACTAACTTTGCAAAGAATACAAACTACCATGGACAAAACAGTTTCGAATATAAAGCTTAAAGGCGACAAAGCCATAGAACAAATTCCGGCTATCAAGGACAAAGCTTTGCGAATTAATTTGAATGAAAACATTTACGGAACATTCGCGGAAATTGGAGCGGGTCAAGAAACGGTAAGACACTTTTTCAGAGCCGGTGGTTCATCCGGAACCATTGCCAAGGCTATGTCTGCTTATGACAAAGACTTTAGTGATGCTATTTACGGGATTGAAGATGACGGACGTTATGTAACGGAAAGTCGTTTGAAAAAAATGTTGACTCATGAAGTGGAATTGATTGAGCAACGTTTGAAAAGAGATAAGCATCCCAATAAAATGTTCTTCAGTTATGCCAATACAGTAGCCACTATCGATTTTGCTAAGCAATTCAAAGGCCACGGTTGGGTTGGTATCAAATACCAAGTAGAACCTGATGAAGATTACAACGAAATTATTTTACACATACGTTTCAAAGAAACTGATGCTCGTTTGCAGCAAGAGACCTTAGGTATTTTAGGGGTAAACTTAATTTACGGTGCTTATTACAAATACAATGACCCAAAAAAATTGTTGCGTTATTTGTATGATCACTTGGATAAAGACCAGTTAGAAATAGATACCATTAATTTTTCAGGACCACGTTTTGCTAATGTAGACAACCGTTTAATGAGTTTGCAATTGGTTAAAAACGGTATGACCGATGCGGTAATGTTTGGCCCTGACGGTAAAAACGTATTACCGGCTTCCATTTTGTACAAGAAAAACATTTTGGCTTTACGCGGTAGTTTCCGTCCGGTTACTCAGGTAAACATGGACATGTATGAAAAGTCGTTGAAAATGTTTTTGGAAGAAAGCAAAGTGGACAAAGACAATACTTTGGTCATTTTTGAAATTACCCTTTCTAACCTACGTTCAGAGGGAGAGATCGACGAGAGAGATTTTATGGATAGGGCTGAATTGTTGTGTTCATTAGGACAAACCGTAATGATTTCAAACTTCCAGGAATACTACAGAGTGGTTGAATATTTCTCAAATTATACCAAAGCCCGTATGGGATTGGCTATGGGTGTAAACAACTTGGTGGATATTTTTGATGAGAAATATTACCGTCATTTGAGCGGCGGAATTTTGGAAGCTTTCGGTAAATTATTCTACAGAGATTTAAAAGTATTCTTATACCCAATGGAAGGTGAAGACGGGGAAATCATCAACTCTCAAAACTTGAAAGTTCATCCTCGTATGAAGGAACTATACAAGTTCTTTGCTTACAACGGTAAAGTAGTTGACATTACTGATTTTGATAAAAACCACTTGAAAATATTCTCCAGAGAAGTTTTAAAAATGATCAACAACGGTTCACCGGGTTGGGAAAAAATGTTACCGCAAGGTATTGCAGAAATTATCAAGAAACACCGTTTATTTGGTTATGATCCAAACAAAATATTAGAAAATGTATAGAACAAAAAAGCCAAGATTTACTCTTGGCTTTTTTTATTTTAATATTTGTGCCGCATGGGCTTTTGTTTTTACGTCTGAAATGATTTCCTCTATAATTCCTTCTTCATTAATCACGAATGTCGTACGGTGAATTCCATCGTATTCTTTGCCCATAAACTTCTTCGGCCCCCAAACACCAAAAGCCTGAATAACCGATTTGTCTTCGTCAGCCAATAACGGGAACGGAAAGCTGAACTTGTTCTTGAAATTAGCCTGTGCTTTAGCACTATCGGCACTTACTCCTAAAAGTTCATAATTATTGGCCTTGAAACGTTCAAAGTTATCTCTTAAGTCACAAGCCTCTGCTGTACAACCGGGTGTATTGGCTTTTGGGTAAAAGAAAACTACCAGTTTTTTTCCTTGGTAATCGGCTAGCGAATGTTGGTTACCATCTTGGTCTTTTCCTGAAAAATCAGGAGCTTTATCGCCTGTTTTTAGTGTTGTCATACTGATGAATTGCTAAGGTTATGAGGTTAAATTTACTATATTTACAGACCAAATTTATATAAAATGACCAAACAAGAACGTGCAACATTCGTTATAAATACGTTAAAAGAACTCTATCCTGAAATTCCTATACCTTTAGATCACAAAGATCCGTACACTTTATTGGTAGCGGTGTTGTTATCTGCCCAATGCACTGATGTCAGGGTAAATCAAATTACACCTATTTTATTTGCCAAAGCTGATAATCCTCAAGATATGGTAAAACTGAGTGTTGAAGAAATCAAAGAAATCATCAAACCCTGCGGATTATCTCCTATGAAATCCAAAGGCATTTACGGTTTGTCTAAAATTTTAATAGAAGAACACAACGGAGAAGTCCCGCAAAGTTTCGAAGCCTTGGAAAGATTACCGGCAGTTGGTCATAAAACGGCCAGTGTTGTTATGTCGCAGGCCTTTGGCGTTCCCGCTTTTCCTGTTGACACTCACATACATCGTCTAATGTACCGTTGGAACTTGTCTAATGGTAAAAGCGTGCAACAAACCGAAAAAGACGCCAAGTCAATTTTCCCCAAGGAATTGTGGAATGATTTACACCTTCAAATTATTTGGTACGGAAGAGAATATTCTCCGGCCAGAGGTTGGAATTTGGAAAAGGACATCATTACTAAAACCGTTGGTCGAAAATCGGTTTTGAATGAGTACTTAAAAAAAACATCCCGTAACGTTTAACTCGATACGGGACGTTAATTAATTAGCAATATTTTCGAAGTTCATGTTGCCTACTTTGATAATATTCAATGCACAAGAATATTGAAGTATCAAACGAATAGTTTCTTTTTTGGGTAACATTTTTGGTGTTGCTAATTTGCGTTTAGAGTAAAGTTTTGCCATATAAAAATCACTTGGTTTGATTGTTTATAGGATAACGCAAAAAATTACTTTTTATTGTCTATGAAGGCAAATAAATTTTATTTTTTTCAATCACTTTTCTCATATTGGTAATAGCATAGCGCATTCTTCCTAAAGTAGTATTAACGCTAACACCGGTGTAATCGGCTATTTCTTTAAAACTCATGTCTAAATAATAGCGCATCATAATCACTTCTTTTTGATCGTGAGGCAATTTTTCGATGATGGTTTTGATATCAACTTCAACCTGATTTTTGATTAACTTGCGTTCAGCGTTTAAAGCATCATCTGTGATTCTGGCAAATACAGACAGTTCATCGGTATCTCGGTTCATCGGCATTTTTTTATCGCTTCTGAATTTGTCGATAATCAAATTACTGGCTATACGCAATACCCAAGACAAAAACTTGCCTTCTTCATTGTAGTACTTACGTGACTTAAGGGTGTGAATAACCTTAAAAAAGGTTTCTTGGAAAATGTCTTCCGTAATGTCTCTATCCAAAACTTTGGAATAGATATACCCGTAAATTTTTGATTGGTGCCTATTAACCAAGATTGCCAACGCATTTTCATCGCCGGAAATATACTTGTCAACTAATACAGCGTCTGGAAGTTGAGATTTAGCCATAACAATACCTTTTAGTAACGGTTAAAAAAGAATTTTTAATCTAAAAAGTAGTGTTTTTGTATAGGCAAATCGTTTTGTGAATAATTAATAAACCAAATTTAACACAATTTTTATTTAAAAAACAAATAAAAATTGAAAAAAGCTTTAAGAAAAGTTAAAATAAGACGTTAATCATTGATAAACTCTAATATAGTCTATCAAAAATTCTTGCGGAAATATACCGGTATCTATATCATGACCACCAAAGTTTCCGCCCACTGCCACATTGATGATAAAGTAAAAAGGTTGGTTGAAAGGCCACACATTCTCGTCTTTTTTATCGGGATTAAAAGTATAAACCGATTGGTTATCTACAAAAAACTCAATCTTATCTTTAGTCCAATCGATAGCATACAAATGAAAACCTTCTTCTATATTGTCAATTTGTGTTTTCTTAGTATTGATGGTATTTCCGTGACTGTCTTGGGTATGTAAAGAAGTAAAAATTTTGTGCGGTTCACGACCAACATATTCCAAAATATCAATTTCACCGCATTTAGGCCAACCAACCTTTTTAATGTTTGAACCCAACATCCAAAAGGCCGGCCAAATTCCTTTACCGGTTGGTATTTTTGCTCTTACTTCCATCCTACCATATTGAAATTCTTTCTTACCGGCTGTAGTGATTCTAGTTGAAGTATAATTATCGTTGCCATTTTTAAGCACATTAATGACTAAATTCCCGTTTTTAAAACTGTGGTTATCTTTGGTATAAATTTGTTTTTCGTTATTACCCCATCCACATATATTGGGACAGCCGTCTCCTAATTCGAAATTCCAATCTTTTTCATTCAAAGTGACACCATCGAATTCTTCTTGCCAAACCAATTTACGCTCCTTAGGTTGTGCCCAAGATGTGCCTAATGACAATAATCCTATAAACAGTATTTTTTTCATAACAGTAATATTTAAGGAATTAATTCAAAGCTAGTCGATAATCTAATGTCAGAAGATGATGAACCAATCATTAGATTGAATGTTCCCGGCTCCGATTTAAATTCTAAGGCATGGTTGTAGAAAGCTAACTTTTCATTATCAATAACAAAGGTCAACGTTTTGGTTTCTCCGGCTTGTAACTTTACTTTTTGAAAATCTTTTAATTCAATAATCGGACGAACCACTGAACCAAACTTGTCTTGAAGATACAACTGAACTACTTCTTCTCCTGCGAATTTACCGGTATTGGTTAAAGTCATGGATACTTCAAGGGTTTCAGCTGATGTCATTTTGGTTTTAGACAACTTTAAATTGCCATAGCTAAACGTTGTGTAACTCAGTCCGTAACCAAACGGAAATTTTGGAGAGTTCGGCAAATCAATATAAGCCGATTTGTATACTTTATCTTCATTTATAGAAGGTCTTCCGGTACTGAAGTGATTGTAATAAATTGGAATCTGACCTTCAGTTCTTGGGAAAGACATTGGTAATTTTCCGGACGGGTTGTAATCGCCGAAAAGTACATCGGCAATTGCGTTACCGGCTTCAGAACCTAACCACCAAGTGTATACAATAGTTGGCATATTGTCGGCTGTCCAATTAAAAATTAATGGTCTTCCGGCATTGATTAGGATAACTATAGGCTTGCCGGTTTTCTGCAATTCTTTGATTAAATCCTCTTGCACACCCGGTAACTGCAAGTTACTGCGGCTTTTAGCTTCACCGCTCATATTCCATCTCTCGCCTATGCTTAAAATTACTACATCGGCTTGATTGGCCACATCTACAGCTTCTTGAAAACCGGCTTTGCTCGTGTCTTCCACACCGCAACCTTTGGCATATAATAATTTGGCTTTCTTACCCACTTTATTTTGCAAACCTTCCCATTGCGAAACGATGTAAGTAGAATCAACATCTTTTAAATCCACGGCCCAAAATCCGTGATTAATGCGTTTGGGTTTAACCATTGGACCAATAAAGGCAATGGTTTTGGTTTCTTTGGAAAGTGGTAAAACTTGCTTTTCATTCTTGAGCAACACTATACTTTTGGCAGCAATATCACGGGCAATTTTGGCATGTTCCGGATTATTTAAAGCTTTTTCCTGACGCTCTTTATTGCAAAATTTAAACGGATCATCAAACAATCCCAACTCAAATTTCTTGCGTAAAATTCTCTTAACCGCTTCATCTACAATACTCATCGGTACTTTATTTTCAGCAACCAATTGGGCTAAGTTAAAACGATAAGCGTTGCTTTCCATATCCATATCACTTCCGGCTAAAATGGCTTTTTCAGCGGCTTCTTTGTTGTCTTTACAATAGCCGTGAGCAACCATTTCGCCTATCGAACCCCAATCGGAAACCACAAAACCTTGGTAGTTCCACTTCCCTTTTAAAATATCCCGTTGAATGTATTTATTGGCCGTTGCCGGAATACCGTTAATGTCGTTAAAAGCATTCATAAAAGTAGCCACATTGGCGTCAACAGCAGCTTTGAAAGGTGGTAAATAAGTTTCCCACAACATTCTGTTGCTCATATCCACCGAATTGTAATCTCTTCCGCCGGAAGCAGCTCCATAGGCTGCAAAGTGTTTGGCACAAGCCATAACTGCGTCTAAATCGCCCAACTTATTCCCTTGAAAACCTTTAACACGAGCAAAGGCGATTTTGGAGCCCAAATAAGTATCTTCACCGGCACCTTCCATAACCCTGCCCCATCTCGGATCACGCGAAATATCCACCATAGGAGCAAATGTCCAATGAATTCCGGATGCTGCAGCTTCTATAGCCGCAATTCGTGCCGAAAGTTCCATCGCTTTTAAATCCCAACTCGCCGCTTCTGCCAACGGTAAAGGAAAAGTTGTTTTGTGACCGTGAATGACGTCTAGACCAAACAGCAATGGAATTTTCAACCGCGATTGCATGGCTAATTCTTGGTATTGACGGGTATATTTCCAACCAATCACGTTGAGCATGGAACCGATTTTTCCTTCTTTTATTTCTTGTTGCTTGTTAGGATTAATAGTCAACGGTCCGGTAACAGTATTGTCGCCGGTATATTGATTGAGCTGACCGATTTTTTCCTCTAAGGTCATTTTTTGCAATAACTCTTCAACTCTTTGGTCTATAGATTTTTGTTGGGAGTAACAAATCAATCCAACAAATAAAAGTAAGGAGGTCAGTACGTTTTTCATTTTAATTATTTTTCGGGACATTAAATTCGAGATAGTTCAGATGAGCGCCGCCTTTTTCGAAGACAATTCTGAGTTTGTTTTCTCCTTTGGTAAAGGCTACTTTATCTAAAACAACCGTGTTCCAATTGGAAGCTCCTCCGGTTGTTGGTAATGTTACTGTTTTAGAAACCTTTTTGCCGTTTGAGTCGGCCAAATAAATACTACTGTTATTATTGGTTGCATATCTCAGTGAAACTTCAAAAGTTTGGGCTTCAGTGAGGTTGAAAGTGTATTGCAACCATTCGCCATCCTCTGTGTCAATTACAGCAAAACCATTGGTTGGTGTATCGTTGCATTTTTGAATATCAACACCGTCATTTCTCATTTGATTACCGGAATTCCAATCGGTTTCTTTTCCACCGTTTGACACCCAATAATTGGCTACGACCTTATCGAAGTAAGCAAAATTTATTGGTCCTAAATCGTATTCTGTTGTAAAAATTCTTCCCGGTAAAACCTGTTTTTTATAAGGTTTGGTATCGTTAGTTCGTATTTGTCTGAACATGGCATCAATCACATCATACTTGACTGTTACATTATCCATTTTGTAATTATTGGCTATTTGCATCAGTATTGCCGTGGCTTCTTGTACTGTTGGCTTATTTTTGCCCTCCTTCCAATAGCGTAATAAGTTTTCGTATCCCGGAGTTATTTTCACTGAAGTTACACCGGCTATATTGTCGATTTTTTTCATAGGCCAAAAAGCCCAACCAATATTATTAGATTCTATTAAAGTAATAACATCTTTAAACCAAACATTGGAGTTTTCTCCGGTTTCACCCAACCAAATCGGAACATTCCATTCTTTTCTGTAATTAACGATTTCTTGGATGGTAGCCATATCATTATAACTCCAATACTTGTGAAAACTTAAGGCTATATTATCGTCCCAAAGCGGAAACATGCCTTTGTAGTTATTGCCCCAACAATTCCCTTCGATGATGATTAAGTGATTGGTATCGACTTCGCGAATGGCTTTGGTGATGTTGATTTGCAAATTGCGCAACGGCACATTTTTAGTTTCATCACAACCGTTTTTGTTGGTACCCGAAAAATTCCAATTGGGTTCGTTGATAATATCGTAGGCACCAATCCAAGGTTCATTTTTATAACGCTCGGCCAATTTTTGCCAAAAAGCAATCATTTTATTTTGATTTGCTTCGCTTTCCCAAAGTGACGGTTTGGTTTCGTCGTAATCAGAAATATTGGCATCTTTCCCTTGTCCGCCCGGAGCAGCGTGTAAATCAAGTATAAGGTACATTTTATTCGCTGCACACCATTCCAGTAAATCATCCGTCATTTTAAATCCTTCTTCCAACCAAGTATTTTGTCCCTGAATTGGTTCTTTTTCGATAGGCAGAGTGTAAAGATTGTAATGCATTGGCAAGCGGATTGAATTAAATCCCCAAGCTGCTAAAGAATCAACATCTCTTTTAGTAAGACCGTTATTTTTATAGGCTTTATAAAACTCCTCAGTGTTTTTTTCTCCTATTAAATCGGTTATTTTTTGCTTGATTTGGTGTTGTGGTCCGGCAAAATCAGCAGTTTTAAGCATATAGCCTTCCTGCACCATTAAGCCGCCAATACCAAGACCTCGCAATAGGACATTATTGCCTTTGCCGTCCACAATTTTTTGGCCGTCTCTTTTTAAAAAACCCTGACTAAAAACAGTGGTCGATAACAATAAAAAAAATAACAACTGTTTCTTCATCGTCAACAATATGATTTAAAATTTAATAAACTAACGTTTGAATAGCGTTAGGTAAAATAGACACTTCAGTTGCTGTAGTTCCAACACACAAAAAGTAATTGATTTTCAGATTACTCTGATTCATAACCACAGTCACTACTTTACCATCTTTATTGATAAAAGAAGTGGTTAAAAGTTGACTTCTACTGGCGGCACTGCTCACCCTTTTAGCACCTTTTTCAATAAACTTTGAAAAATGTCCGATAAAGTAATAGCTTGGCGTGTAAATCAATTCACCTGTGGTTGTATCGGCATGAAGTGGTGCAAAACAGAAGTTTTTCACATGATTAGGACCGCCGTTTTGGTCTAACAAAATATTCCAATCAGTCCATGCTACTGTACCGTTATTGAAATCGTTAATCATCGATTTTCCGTAACGTTGACCATTTTTCCACAATTGGTATTTGGCGGCATCAAATTTTTCCACACAACCCTCGGTGAACATTAAGTTTTTGGTTGGATACTGTTCGTAAACCTTTCCAACGTTATCATACATCTGATCGCCTCCACTCCAACTTTCGTACCAATGGAAACCAATTCCCCAAACGTATTTGTTGGCAGCAGGATCGTCCAAAATGGTGTTTGCTCTTTGTAATAACAAATCTCGGTTATGGTCCCAAACGGTAATTTTTTTATTTCCCATTCCGGCTTTTTGTAGTGTTGGTCCCAAGTAGTCTCTTAGAAAATCTCTTTCTTCTTCTGCAGTGAAAATACACGATTCCCAAATTTGTTTGGCCATCGGTTCATTTTGAACAGTCAATCCCCAAACCGGTAATCCTTCTTGTTCTAACGCTTTAATATACTTCACATAGTAATTAGCCCAAGCCTGACGGTATTCAGGCAAAAGTTTTCCACCGTGCAACATGTTCTTGTTGTCTTTCATAAATGCCGGAGGTGACCACGGACTAATATAGAAAGAAGCTTTATTGCCAATCATGGCCATGGCTTTCTTAATCAATGGAATCTTAAACTGTTTGTCGGATTGGATGTTGAACGTTTTTAATTCTTTATCGCCTTCTTGAACATAAGTGTAAGAACCGGAACTAAAGTCACAGCTATTCATGTTGGTTCGAACTAAAGTATAACCTATTCCTTTATCTTTTGAAAAATAGGCATTTAGAAATTCTTCCTGCTTTTCAGGAGATAGTTTGGCAAAAACTTCAGCACTGGCATCTGTAATAGCGCCACCAATACCTACAAAGGTTTGAAAAGTCTTATCAGGATTTACAAAAACACAAACCTGAGTTTCCAGAGGCTGTTTTAACTCTTTAAACTGAAGATCAGCTGTTTTGGTTAAGCGAAAATCGGAACTGTCAGCAGAAGTGTAAACTGCAACTGTCCTATTCTTTGTTGAGAAGGGTAATGATTTTGTTTTTTGCTTTCTTTGGGCAGAAGCACCAACAACAATCAATAACACCAATACTATAATTTTTTTCATTCTGAACACTTTAGAAATTTTTTTACCAGATAAATGTTCCTACAGCACCTGCTTCTAAAGAAACGGCTACCCATTTACCATTATGCTTAATATTGAATACCGAAGGGCTTGAGCCATCATTTAAAACAATCAAAACCTTTTTCCCTTCCGGCGTTTTAAATGCGGCATTATACAAGCTACCCGATTGAGATGAAGCAATTCTTACCGAACCTGTCGGTACAAACTTAGAGGCATGAGCAATAATGTAGTAGCCTACGTTTCTCTCATAACTAAAACTTCCGTTTACAGTAATGGCTCCTTTACAAGTGGTACAACCTCCATTGGTATGAGGTCCGAATGAAGCGTCATTGGCTAAATTCCACTCTAAAGCAGTTTTACTCCAATTGCGCATGGAACCAATAATTACATTTTTGAGGTGCCATTTTAAGTCGCCGTCAAAGCTGCCTGTTGAAGCCGTATATTGTTCGGTGAAATATAAATTTTTAGTTGGATAAGCGTTGTGAACGGTACTTAATGCTGAAATATCACCGGCATATAAATGAAATGCTGAACCGTCAATAAAAGGATTCGCTACAGCATCGGACAAAACAGTCATTGGATATTGCGGATTATCACAATTGTGATCATAAGTCACAATTTTTGTGGTAATTCCTGCCGTTTGAAAGGCTGGTCCTAAATGATTTTTAATAAAGTTTGCTTGTTCTGTAGCCAACATTAATAAGCTTGGATTGTTGCCCGGATGTAAAGGTTCGTTTTGCGGTGTTATAGCGTCAATTCTGATTCCTTCAGCCTGCATGGCTTGGATATATTTTACAAAATATTGGGCATAAACCCCGTAATATTGTGGTTGCAAACTTCCCCCAACAGTACTTCCGTTATCTTTCATCCAAACGGGTGGAGACCAAGGGGTAGCCATGATTTTTATATTGGGATTGATTTGCAAAATTTGTTTCAAAAGTTGGACTAAGGCATTGTCGGGTGCTAAACTGAAATTTGTCAGATTGACATCCGTTTGACCTGAAGGCATATCATTATATGAATAAACAGAGCTGCTCAAATCGGAAGCTCCTATACTAATTCTTAAATAACTAACTGAAATTGAATTGGTTGAAAAACCAAAAAGTTCTTGTAGTAATTCTTGCTTTTTTGAAGCAGACAATTGATTGATTACATCAACACTTCCTCCGGTTAGGGTGTAGCCAAATCCATCAATTGTTTGAAATGATTGGCTGTCGTTGACATCAATATTAGGATAAACATTGGTATTGGTATTGAAACCGAGTATGGTATTTTGCTTCTCCAGCTTAACACTACCGTTACCTTTAGTGAGCCAAAATCCCACATCATTGGTTGTTGGTGTAGGATCCGGGGTAGGATTTGAATCATCAGAAGACTGAGCGCAACCGGACAATATTCCTAATAGTAAGGAAAAAAAGACCGATTTTATTTGAGTAAGGTTTTTCATAGGTAAATAGGGAATTCCCGGTAATTAAGGGCTTTAAAATCATCGATAAGTTAGACAGCTAAGCAGCGTCCTGTAAAGCTTCTGCCTTGCACAAACAGAAGCTAAAAGGACACTAATTTTAACTAAACAAAATATTAATGATAAACATGAACATAATCAACTTCAAGAGTGGCAGAAGTGAAATTAGGATCGACAGCGCCTCCGAAATTTCCGCCCATAGCACAATTGAAGATAAAGAAGAATGGTTTGTTGAAAGGCAAACCGTTGTTGTTAAGGAATGTGTAATACAACACATTATCAACATAAAACTTGATAGTGCTTGCTGACCATTCACAAGAATATATATGGAACTCTGTGGTAGCATTATTAATCACCACACTGCCTCCGTCTGCATTTCCACCGGAGTGTCCGGGATGATGTAGCGTACCGTAAATTCTGTTGAGATTATTCCCAATATGTTCCATAATATCAATCTCACCACAACCAGGCCAAGGATTAGTATTAATGTCTGAACCTAACATCCACAATGCAGGCCATGTTCCGCCACCTGCCGGTAATTTGGCTCTGATATCTACTCTTCCGTATTGAAATTGGTATTTGTTTTTAGTAACAATTCTTGCGGAAGTATAATTACTACCGTTGTATTGCTCTTTTATTAAATTAATTTTTAAAACTCCATTCTGAACTATTACATTTTCAGGTCTATTGGTGTAATGTTGTAATTCATTATTACCCCAACCTCCTGCACCGGTTTCATAACTCCATTTAGAGCTATCCGGCGCACCGTCAACATTAAATTCATCCGACCACGCCAAAGTTGCAGTCACATATACGGTTACTGCAACGCTGGTTGAAATGAACTCAGCTCCGTTATAAGCCGAAACATAAACGGTATAGGTATTAGTACCGGATTGGGTAAAAGTATAATTAAATATACCGGTAGTAGAATTGATAACATCACTACCAATTAAAATTTTATATGATGTGGCATTATCGGCAGAAACCGTAAAATTAACTACACCACTACCGTCTCCGTTTGGCATTGAGGGTGTTGTACCAACTATTACCTTATTAACTACAAGGTTTGTGGGTTTTGAATCAGTATCATCACCTCCACCACTGCTGCTACAACTGAGCAACAGTAAAATAGCCATTATCGAAAAAAGCCTTTGTCCGAGAGCGGCGCTGAATAACTCAAAATTATTTTTCAAAACAAATCCGATTTAATTGTTAGTTGTTAAACCGACAGAAATTTACAATAGAATTCCTGTCGGTTTTTTATGCTTATTAAATAGCCGGTACTAATTTTAAATACCATGCATTTCCTGTTTCAGTACCTTGAACTCTTAGGTACATATAATCAGGAGTAATGACCATAATTTCATATTCTTTTTGTAAAGCACCATAACCGATAAAAGTAGTTGTGCCCGACAATAAAATACTTGTTTGTGTTGATGGAGTATCAGCAGAAATTCCGGAGTTTGACGGAATAAAAGAGAAAGCTGTTGTTCCACCACCATATCCATAACAACCTTCATCTCCTGCGCCAGGAATTCCCGGAATTGAGGCCAAAGAACCTGTTTTGGTAAATGCTCCGTCAGGAGTAGCCGATTGAATAGTGAATGAATTAGAAGAAGCTACTTTGGTAAAAGTAAAAGTTGCAGTATAGAAACAGTTACAACAAGCCACTTTTTCATTAATAGCTGCTGACCACCATATCGGAGAGGTGGCTCCTATCCATGGACCAACACCAAAGTGTCCTGGTACACTCTTATCAACTCTCCAAGCTTTTGATGCGTCATTGGTCAAATAGGTAACAATAGTAGGATCTGGTGTAAAGTTACTTACGACTTGCACTTCAGCTGTTGCAGTGGTTGAACTTCCTCCTTTTCCATAAGCTACAACAGTGATTCTGTATGTATGTAAACCTAAAGTGGTAAACTTCTTTTGAATAGTACCGGTTGGTAAACTATTGACAATGGTAGTTGGAACACTTACAAACTCTACTTCCGAATTTAAATCGGTTACGTCATTGTATCCGATTTTGAATGACAAAGCATCGTTAGCGGTAACTTTTATGTTAACCTTTCCTGAACCATCTCCATTAGGATTATCCCCATTTTGCCCTACAACTTCTGTTTCAATAACTAAATTGCTCGGTGCAGTTAAATCACCTAAGGAATAATTATCTTCCTGACATCCTACAAATAGAGATGCTACCAGTAGGAAGCTTAGTGATAAGTATTTAAAATTGTTTTTCATAGTATCTTAATTTGATTGTCTAATATTGTCGATGTAAATAACTTCACCCAATCCATCGGTAACGTCGTTGTAACGGAAAACCAATTGACGGAAAGATGTTCCGGCAGGAATACCAGAAGCTCCAAAATCAAAAACCAACTCTTCCCACTGGTTAGCAACCGTTGAAGCTACTTTTAATACTTGATTTGGAATACCGCTATCTGCTTGTTCCAATTCAACATTTAACATTTTACCAACTTCAGTTGAGTAGACTAAAACTTTTATTTTATTACCATTGTCAATGTTAATTGGAATTGAGTTTGGTGTTGACATAGGTGTCCAAGTTCCGCTCCAAGAAGCAGCACCGGTTGGCTTAGTATATCTCCAAACATTGTTACTGGTATTTAGTCCTCCAGGGAATGGATTAGCCACAACAGCAACGCCAACGCCTCCGAAAGTCCCTCCAATTCCATAATTTTGAATTGGACTTTCATAAGTGATTGGTAATGCAAAAGGGGCATAAACAGTAATCGGGAAAGTAGCTGTTGTAGTGGCAGCACCGCCGCTCAATGCCGTTACAGTTAAAGTGTAAACTCCCGGCGCATAGTTATGAGCCGGTACTGTAAATGTTTGTCCCAAAGAACCAGCCATAACAGTAGGTACTTCGTTGGCACCACCATCACCCCAAGTTACTTGCATACCATTGGCATAGTTAGCAGTTGCTGTGATAGTTAAAGAAGTTCCTGAAAAATTTTGTTCAACATTAATATCCGTTGGAGCCACATAAGTAACTTGCAAAGGATAGGTGTTGGTGGTAGTTTGACCGGCTAAGTCATAAGATACTATGGTAACATTATAACTTCCTTCAGGATAATTGTGGGAAGTACTTTCACCGGGAAAGAGTGTGATTTCACCATCGTTTCCGTGACCTAAAGTTACTACTGATTTTGATATACCTTCACCAATAGGTGTTACTCTTACAAGTCCTGAATTATCAGTACTGATATCAAAAATTCTATCAAAATTTGCGGCAGAAACTGAATTTAGTGAAGATAAATCCGAGTCAATTCCCTCTGGCGTATTACAACCTGTAAACGCCAACATTGAAAGAACTGCAAAACTTAAAATTATTTTTTTCATGTTGATCTTTATTAATAATTAGGATTTTGAACTATTTGTGTACCAGCTAATTCTGATGCAGGAATAGGTAAAATTTCATGTTTACCGGCTACAAATCCTCTTGAAGCTAAAACTGTAGGTGCGTCTCCCCAACGAACTAAGTCGAACCATCTGTGTCCTTCACCGGCTAATTCTCTTCTTCTTTCATTTTTTATGGCTGTCATTGATACCGGAACAGATGGTAATCCTACTCTGCCTCTAACGGCATCTAATAAAGCTTGAGCTCTTGTACCAGTTCCGCCTAAAGCTTCTGCTTCCATTAAATAAGTATCCGCCAAACGAATAGCATAAGTGTTTTGTCTGTAATTCAACACCGCATCACCGGGACCTGAATAAACATCCGCTTGTTTAGGTAAAAACTTGTTTAGGAAATAACCTGTATCTTGGTAACCACCAATATAGTCGGCATGACCTGCAGTTTTCAAGGCATTTAAATTTAAAACTGTGGCATTTAATCTAGGATCGCCTTGCATGAATGTGAAGAAATCATCAGTGAATACATTAAAACTCCATCCTGAAGGCAGATCTGGAGCAAAAGCACTATTTAAGCGCACATAACTTCTTGGTCCTACCATCACGTTTACAGTATTTCCTTCATCAGCATTTCCTCCCCAAATTCCCCAATAAGAACCTTGAGCAGAGTGAGAAACTTCTAAAACAGACTCAGAATTAAATTTGTTAGAGAAATTCCACAAATCATTATAGTTTGACAACAAACTGTATCCATATTGACTTACACCTCCGGGAGTACCATTAACTTGAGCCAATTCAGCAGCAGCTTGAGAATTTTTACCTTGGTATAGATAAACTTTACCTAAAATTGCTCGGGCTGAACCTTGCGTTAAACGACCACCATCGGTATCTACGTTAACAGTCATCGGTAAATTATCAATAGAGCTTGTGATATCCGACTCAATTTGGGCATATACTTCTGCAGGATCTGCTTGAGTAACTGAATAGTATTGAGATGGTGCAAGAGGCTCTAAAATTAGAGGAACATTCTTGAACATTCTCACTAAATTAAAGTAATAATAAGCTCTCAATACTTTAGCTTCAGCTGTAAATCTGGCTTTAGTGGTTTCATCCATAGGAACGCCAGGAAGTTTAACCAACATTAGGTTAGCTCTGTAAATTCCTCGGTAATAATCACTCCAAAAACTTCTCGGGATTGTATTCGTATTTATTGTATAATTAGAAAACGACTGAATTCCTGCACCGTCAGAAGAACTACCACCACCGGCGAATTGGTCGTCTGAACCGGCATTAAACATGGTAATCATATTTTCAAATCCACCCGAATTTTTTCTTACCATATCATACACTCCTACCAAACCGGCAAACGCTTCAGTTTCGTTTCTGTAATAATTGGTTTCTACGTTTAATCCACTCGGATCTACCTCTAAAAATTCTTCACTACATGAAGTAACCATTAATGAGGTTAAGGCAGTTAACGCTAAAATTTTAATATTTCTTTTCATCTTATTTTTTTTTTTAGAATTGTAAGTTAGCACCAAACATAAAAGAACGAGCTTGTGGATAATATCCTCTATCGATTCCAAAAACATCTCCTCCGATTTCCGGATCATATCCGGTATATTTAGTTAAAGTTAATAAGTTCTCAGCTGTAATGTACAAGCGAACTTTTTGCAATCCAACTTTATTTACAATAGTTGACGGTAAAGTGTAACCCAATTGTACAACTTTGAATCTCAAGTAATCACCATCTTCCAAATAGAAATCAGACATATTGGTAAAGTTTCCATTGGTATCGTTGGTTGAAATTCTTGGAAAAGAATTAGAAGTTCCTTCTCCATTCCATCTGCTCAATACTTCTGTAGAATAGTTGGCATTAGCAATATCTAAACGACGTAATCCTTGGAAAATTTTATTTCCGGCTGCACCTTGCGCAAAAATCATCATATCGAAACCTTTGTAATCCATGTTCACGGTAAAACCAAAAGTCATTTTAGGAAGTGGGCTGCCTAAGAATTTTTTATCGTCAGCAGTAATTGAGCCATCTCCATTGATATCTTTCCATTTGAAATCTCCCGGAACAGCGTTAGGCTGAATTAAACCACCTGAGGCATTAGTGTAAGCATTAATTTCTTCTTGGTTTTGGAATACACCGGCTGTTTGGTATCCGTAAAAAGAGTTATAGGCTTGACCTACTTGAGTTCTCGTTACCGGTCCCATAGACTGGAATCCAGGTCCGTTGTAATAAGGTACCGGACCTAAATAATTCACTTCGTTTTTGATGGTAGCCAAGTTAGCATTCAAAGACAAGTTAAATTCGTTGATTCTTTTTTTGTATCCCAACTCAAACTCCAAACCTGAGTTGTTCATTTCACCAATATTTTGGAAAGGTGGCGCTTCATTACCTACATATCCCGGTAATTCAGGATCTAATAAGATACCCGAGGTTTTCTTTTTGTACCAATCAAATGTAAAGTTGAAATCATTCAAGAACTTCGTATCAAAACCGATATTGGTTTGGGTAGTTTCTTCCCATTTTAATTCAGGATTAGCAATTCTGCCAGGAGTAGATCCTGAAGTCACTACACCTGAATTACCGAAAGTATAATTTCTTCCACCTTCAATAATAGCTTGATAAGCAAAATTCGGAATTCTACTGTTTCCGGTAACCCCGTAACTGAAACGTAATTTCAGTGTGTTAATAATCTTGTTTTCTTTCCAAAACTCCTCTTTACTTGGTACCCATCCTAATGATAATGAAGGGAATGTACCATATTTGTTATCCGGGCCAAATTGTGAAGAACCATCTCTTCTGATTAATCCGCTAAACAAATACTTTTCTTTGTAGTCATATGTTACACGTCCGAATAGTGACGTAGTAATTACAGCCGGAACATCATAAGCATAACCTACTTTGTTATCTTGTGTGACAGTTCCGTCATTGAATGAAGCTTCATAATAGTTGTTTGTACTTAATCCAAAATGAGTGGCGCTGGTTACTTTAAAAAACTCGTTGTTTTTATAAGCTCCCTGACCTAACAATACCGTAAAGTTGTGATCATTGATCTTTTTTGAATAAGTCAAAGTATTTTCAGTATTCCAGTTGAAAGCTCTGTTTTCAATTCTGGATAAATTGTTTAAAGTTGTGTTGTTTACAGTTGGACTCAAATAAAACAAAGGTGTAAAACCTTGTCCACCCCAATAAGCTAGTTTTGCTCCTAAGGTAGATCTCAATTTTAAATCTTTCATCAATTTGATTTCTGCAAATACATTTCCAATGAAATCATCAGACCAGTTGTACTGACCGCCTCTGGTTTTAGCATAGGCAATAGGGTTTGTCATTTCTTGCCCTACCACACTTGAAATCCCGTAAGGATTACCATTGGCATCTCTGATAACATAAGGATTGCTGTAAGCAATACCATTGGCTAAAATCGGATCTGTTTCAACAATTGGCGTTGTAGGATCCAAATTAATAGCTGAGGCTAATGGCCCACCGTACTCACTGTTAGTGTTTCCGATACCAATAGATTTTTGATGAGTGTATCCGATTGTTTGCCCTACTGTAAGCCAATCTTTAACCTTATGGGTTGAGTTCAAACGAATATTTTTCTTGTTGTAGCTTGAAATTTCAGGCATGACAATACCCTCTTGACTTTGTGTTCCAAAAGAAAAGTAAAAGTTAGAAACATCTCCACCGCCACTCATGCTGATTTCATGCAAATAACGACGAGCACTATCACTGAATATTGCTTTCTGCCAATCAGTACCTTTTCCTAATGATCCTAAATCAGGATAAGGAACACTTCCTGTTCCACCACCATTAATATAACGCTCATTCATGATAGCACCATATTGAGTAGCATTAAGCAAGTTTAATGTTCTTTCAGGTGAAGAAATCCCTTCAAATCCATTATAGTTTACTGTAAGTTTACCTGATTTACCTTTTTTTGTAGTTACCAATATAACTCCGGCAGCAGATTGCGCACCATAAATTGCGGCACTCGCAGCATCTTTCAAAACTTCAATAGATTCGATATCAGATTGATTTAAAGCTCCAAGAGCTCCCGGATCAACCGCAACACCATCAATAACCCACAACGGGTTGTTGTCATTTAATGTTGTGATACCCCTAACCCTTACAGTAGAGCCAGCTCCCGGTTGCCCAGCATTCATAGCAATGGTAACCCCCGCTGTTCTACCTTGTAGAGCTTGTTCCACACGACCATTAGGGACGTTTTCTAAATCTTTGGCAGTAACTTTAGAAATTGCTCCGGTAACAACACTCTTCTTTTGGGTTCCGTATCCCACATTAATTACAACTTCTTCCAAAGCATTGCTTTGTTCGGTTAGTTCAATAATCATGTTACCATCTGTAATAGTAACTTCTTTAGTAGTGTAACCTACATAAGAAACAACTAATTGGGTAACATTTTGAGGAACTTTGAGGGTAAACTTACCATCGATATCGGTTGAAGTTTCCACCGATGATCCTTTGGCGGCAACATTAGCGCCGGGTAACGGAAGTCCACCTGAGTTCACTGTTCCGTTCACCGTTTTTTGTGCTTGTGCTGACACTATAAAGACAAAAAACATAGACATTAGGAAAACGTTTCTCCTAAATCTTTCAGAAAATAGCTTTAAATTCATAAGCGATTAATATTATTTGGTTTTGGTTATTTTATAAGACACTTTTTGTGCCTTGTTAATGTGATGTTAAATTATTTATTTAAAAAACACCATATCGATAATCAACCACAACAAAAAATATACATAGTGAAATTTTTTGACAATGAAAATGAGAATATGACAAAACAGTCAATAAATCATGGTGAATTTGATTTATGACTATACAGAAGTTGACTGTAGAAACAAAAAAAAAAAGGGTTACGAAAAGGTTTTTGTTGTGGTAATGTTGTGGTAAAGACAGTATAAATTGTATAGTTAAATACTGAGAATATAGTTAACTAAACCATCATCATGGAGCAAATTGAGTTTTTTACGCAAACGATATCGTTTTATCTCTACACTTCGAATGGAGATATTTAACATCGGTGCAATCTCTTTTGAGGTTAAATTAAGCCGCAGATAAGCACAAAGTTTCAAGTCGCTTGGTGTTAAACTCGGATGGGCTGTTTTGATTTTTTTCAAAAAGTCTTTGTCAGCATTATCAAAAGCTTCTTTAAATATTTTCCAGGAATCTTTCTCTGCTATATTGCTATTGATTGTAGAAATCACCGATTTAATATTTCTACCGCTGTTTTCTTCAGAGGATTTCTTCAAGTCTTCCTTGATGATATTTAAAAGTTCATTTTTCTTAATCAAACTCATTGTAGAGGCCGCCAGCTCTCTGTTTTTAGCATCAACATCTTGTGAAAGCTGTTCGTTTCTCAGTTTCATAAGCTGTTGCTCATTTTCCAATGCAGCAATTTCAAGCAGTAAATTATTCTCTTCTATCAGTTTTTCCTCTTGTTTACGATAATAGTTTTGGTAAGCTTTGTTAATATAGAAAGCCATGGCTATTAATAATAGAATATAGCATATCCAGGCTAAATTAGTAGCATACCAAGGTTTTAAAATGGTAAACTTATATTCTACTGTATTCTCGGGAGATGAATTGGCAATTTTGGCCCTAACCTTGAAAACATAGTCGCCGGGTTCCAAATTTTTAAAATTAATACTCGATTTAGTGCTCCATTCGCTCCATTGCCCCTGTAGTCCTTCTAACATATATTGGTATTCCACATCTATAAATCTGTTGTATTGCGGAACCGTATAGTTAAAGACTAAGTTGTTCTCGTCGTGCTGAAGCTCTCCCTGTTCTGTAATAGATAAATTTACTATTGGTTCGCTAAGTTTGTTAACGCTTACATTACTTAGAATAATATTATGACTCTTCACTTTAAAGTCGGCCAGATTAATAACAAAATAACCGTCTGTCTTACCAACTAAATATTCATTATCCGATATTTGAGTGATGCTTTCATACCCAATCATCGGATTGGTGATAGAAAACGGTATAGAGATTTTATGTTTCTTTAGTTCTTTGTCAAAGTTCCCTGAAGTAAAATAATAGATGTAATTTTTGGTAAACAACCACATTTTATTAGATCTGTCAACGTTTAATTTGCCCGAGATATACTCGTCGTTCTTTAAAATACTGCTTAAACTAACATCCCTTTTAAATTTACCTGATTTTGCATCAAGCGCGTATATTCCGCTCCTTCCGGCATAGTATATTGTTCCATTATATTTAGCCAAACTGATATGCTTGCCTTTAGATGGCGATTTTAAAACATCAAACTTTTTAACCTTAAAAAAATCCGAAGCCGGAGTAACTTTTAAAATACCTTTATATTCATGGCCGATATAGATTTCGTTTTGCTTGGTCAGTTCAAAATAACGAGAAGAAATATCAAAACCGTCCATTTTGTTGCGAAAAGACCAGGTACCACCTCGCTTCTCCAAAATGGAAAGTCCGTTATAATTTCCTTGCATAATCAAATTAGGTTGGTTAGGAATGCTATTGAACTTCCAAGTTCCGGATTGCTTGTAGATGAGTTGGGCCTGTCCGGAATTGATAATAAACGTTCCTAAGTCATGACCGCAAAACAATTGACCCTGATAGTCAAATAAGGTCCAAACTTGTCCTTTAGTTCCACTAATCAAATTAAAACTTTCGTTAGTGTCGGCTGATTTATAAAATAACCCTTGGTTGGTGCCTATATACAATTTTCCATTAAACTTAATGGAAGCATAAACAGTTCCCAAAAAACCCGAATCGTCTTTAAAACTTCTGATGGGAGATTGAAGATTGATACAATCTATTCCGTTGTCCAATCCCAACCATAAATTATTGTCATCATCTTCATTTAAAGACAAAACCGTATTATTACTCAATCCACTGTTTTGGGTAATGTGGTATCGAATTTTTCCGGAGCGATTCAGTATGTAAATTCCGTTAGAAATGGTTCCCAAAGCAAAACCACCATCTGATAACATTTTGGCACAAAAAACGGAATTCTGACGCAATTCACTATCGGATTCGAAGAAATAAGGCGTAACTACTTTGTCCTCTAACTTCAATACACCGGCTCTTTCGGTTTGCAACAACAAGCCTTCCTCTTGCTTGTAAATCTCTACAATCCTATTGTTCTTAATTCTTTCATCATTGCTAACCAACAAACTTTTGCCGTTGATGATTTCATACAAACCTTCTCCTATAGCTTGAAAATAAACGGAATTATTGATTTTGTAACATCTGAAAATATAAGGATGTTTGTCGATAAACTGAAACTTTCCGTCTTTAGCATTATACACATAAATTCGGTTAAAAGACTGAAATAAAACCCAATGATCAAAACTGATAATATTCCAAAAATGCTCGTCTTCAATTAATTTACTTTTTATTTTCTGACTCAAAGAGGTGTATTTCAAAAAGCCATTAGCTTGTCTTTTCCAAAAACCAAACTCCATGTAACATCCGGTAAATATTTTATCCCCAACAACTTTTACTGAACGTATAATCGTTTCATTTGGAGAGGGATAAATAGTCCAATTTGAACCGTTAAATTCCAATAAACCTTCGTTGTTAGCAAAATAAACAAACTGATTGCTATCGTGTGTCACCATCCAATTTTGGTTTCCGGCACCATAAGCCGTTGAACCAAACTTTACTATTGGAGGTAGTTCTTGAGCTGTAAGTTGAAAAACAAACAACAAAGCTAAGGCAACAAACTTTAATGAAGATTTACAAATAGACATATCTTGGTTTATAGTTTATGAATAAGTAAAAATATTGTTTCATTTTGAAGTATTCAATATAAAAACCAAAAAAATGTCATTCTAACCTTGTACGTTCTCATTTGAGAAATGATTAACTTTGCTCACATTTTTTCAACTGCTATGAAAAGTACCGAAATTGGCACATTAGAACCCAAAAAAAATATCCTCATCAAAGGCGCACAGATACACAATCTGAAGAACTTAGATGTGGTAATTCCTCGTAACGAGTTAGTAGTTATCACCGGACTTTCGGGTTCCGGAAAATCAAGTTTGGCTTTTGATACACTTTATGCGGAAGGCCAGCGCCGTTATGTAGAAAGTTTGTCGTCTTATGCCCGTCAGTTTTTGGGCCGATTGGATAAACCTAAAGTAGAATACATCAAAGGAATCGCCCCGGCTATAGCTATAGAACAAAAAGTAAACACCACCAATGCGCGCTCAACGGTAGGCACTTCCACAGAGATTTACGACTATCTAAAACTGCTTTTCGCCAGAATCGGAAAAACCTTCTCACCTATTTCGGGTAATGAAGTTAAAAAAGACACGGTAACCGATGTAGTCAATGAAGTAAAAAACTTGGCGCCCAACAGCCGATGGTTGCTTTTGTCTCCGATTCATTTGGAAGAAGGCCGACAGTTAGAAGACAAACTGAAAGTACTATTACAACAAGGTTTTGCCCGAATTTTAGTCGATAACGAAATGGTACGCTTAGACCAAATCGACCAACATTCGCTAAACAATAAGGACATACTTTTAATCATCGACCGTATTGTTATCAACGAAGAAACTTTAGCAGACGAAGATTTTTACAATCGTTTAGCAGATGCTGTGCAAACGGCCTTTTTTGAAGGCAAAGGCATTTGTTATTTACAAGAAGCAGATACTAAAAACCGTTTGGATTTCAGTACCAATTTCGAATTGGACGGCATGAGTTTCCTTGAACCGAACATTCACTTGTTCAGCTTTAACAATCCGTATGGCGCATGTCCTACTTGCGAAGGTTACGGCAATATTATTGGTATCGATGAAGAATTGGTGATTCCGAATACTTCCCTTTCTATTTACGAAAATGCCATTTTTCCTTGGCGAGGCGAAAGTATGGGTTGGTACCGCGACCAATTGGTCAATCATGCTTATAAATTCGATTTTCCTATTCACAAACCTTATTTCGAATTGACCGATGAACAAAAAGATTTGGTGTGGAAAGGCAACAAATTCTTCACTGGTTTAAATGATTTCTTCCAAGAATTAGAAGAGAAAAACTATAAAATTCAAAACCGCGTAATGTTGTCTCGTTACCGCGGTAAAACCAAATGCACTACCTGTAAAGGCAAACGCTTGCGCAAAGAAGCCAATTACATCTCAGTTGGAGGCAAGACAATTTCCGATTTGGTGGATATGCCCATCAAACGCCTGATTCCTTTCTTTAAAGAACTGCAATTATCCGAATACGATGCTAAAGTAGCTAAACGTTTGCTCATCGAAATCAATAATCGCTTGGCTTTTTTGAGTGATGTTGGTTTAGATTACCTAACCCTAAACCGTAACTCGGCTACTTTATCAGGCGGTGAATCGCAACGCATCAACTTGGCGACTTCTTTGGGAAGCAGTTTAGTAGGTTCGATGTATATTTTAGACGAACCGAGTATTGGCCTACATCCTAAAGATACCGAGCGATTGATTAAAGTATTGCAAAATTTACGCGATTTGGGCAATACTGTAATTGTGGTGGAACACGACGAAGATATTATGAAAGCGGCCGACAGAATTATTGATATTGGTCCGGAAGCCGGGAGTTATGGCGGTCAATTAGTGGCCGAAGGTACTTTTACCGAAATACTCAAAGCTGATTCACTAACCGCTCAATATTTAAGTGGAAAACTCGAAATTCAGGTACCGAAAAAGCGTAGAAAATCAAACAACTATATTGAAATAAAAGGCGCCAGAGAAAACAATTTACAGAACATCGATGTGACTTTTCCATTGGAAAGTTTGACCGTCATTACCGGAGTTTCCGGTAGCGGAAAAAGTACGTTAGTAAAAAAGATTTTGTTTCCGGCCATGCAAAAGAAACTCGAAGGCGCCGGTGATAAAGCCGGTCAATTCAGTGAACTGACAGGAAGTTTTTCGCACATCAAACACATCGAATACGTGGATCAAAATCCAATAGGCAGAAGTTCGCGTTCGAATCCGGTGACCTACATCAAAGCTTATGATGACATTCGTGATTTATATGCCAAAGAAAAGCTGTCGAAAGTACGTGGTTATCAAGCCAAACACTTCTCTTTTAATGTTGATGGCGGACGTTGTGAAACCTGCAAAGGCGAAGGCTCGATTAATGTTGAAATGGTATTTATGGCTGATGTTTCCTTGCCTTGTGATACTTGTGGCGGTAAACGTTTCAAAAAAGAAATCCTCGAAGTGGCTTTTGAAGGCAAAAACATAGACGATATTTTGTCGATGACCATAGACGATTCGATTGCATTCTTTAAAGAACACAAGCAAACTAAAATCATACAAAAATTACAACCTTTACAAGATGTTGGTTTAGGCTATGTACAATTAGGGCAATCGTCTTCCACGCTATCTGGCGGTGAAGCGCAACGTATCAAGTTAGCTTCATTCCTGGTTAAAGGGGTAACCAAAGAAAAAGCTTTGTTTGTATTTGACGAACCCACAACCGGTTTGCACTTCCACGATATTAAAAAACTATTGGCCTCTTTCGATGCCTTAATAGAAAAAGGACATTCTATTATTGTAATCGAACACAATTTAGATTTAATCAAATGTGCCGATTGGATTATTGATTTGGGTCCGGAAGGCGGCGAAAATGGTGGAAACCTATTGGCTGTTGGAACTCCTGAGGACATAGTAAAAAACAAAAAATCTATTACCGCCGAATATTTGAAAGCTAAACTATAAAAAAAGCCTTCCGTTTGGAAGGCTTTTTTGTTTATTCTACTATTATTTTTTTGGTCAATCGCTCTTTGGAAGTTTGGAATACTGCCAAATACAAGCCTTTGGCTAATCCTTCTAAACTGACTGTTTCAATAAGTTGAGGATTTTCGATAGCCGTTTCTAAAACCTTTTTTCCATTCAAATCAATCAAGGAAAATGTATATTCGGTTTCATTCAAACTACCCATACTGATGTTGATAAACCCTTTGGCAGGCGATGGATAAAAACTCACCTGATTGGCTATAGGTGTATCATTGGACAATGTGGTAGCAGCTACAGCAAAATGCAACATAGCTCCAGTAGCTGCCTTGGCAATATTATAGACATACACGGGATCCATATTCACTAATAAATCGGTGGCTGTATGTCTGTGAGGTGTTTCATTGGTTTCAAAAAAGCCGGTAATCACCTCGTTATTGTCTTCAAACGGCATGTAATCAGAAGCATAGGCATAAGACAAATAAGTGTTTAAAGGCGAATAGAGTTGAACGCAATTGATTAATTCATTGGTTACGGTATTGGAAGCGGCATTATTAGATGTCGGACTTCCTGTATCACGTTCACAAGTAATAGTATCATTGGTCATATTGGCTCTTCCTCCTACTTCATCTATATTAAAGACTAACTTGATATTCATTTTCGGATTAGTAGCATTCACAACTGTAGATACAAAATGTTGGCTTCCAACCAGTCCGTCTTCTTCTCCGCTGAAATTGATAAATTTGATAGAGTATTCTGTTGGAATATTTTGCAACAAACGGGCCACTTCAAAAATAGTAACCACTCCACTACCATTATCATTAGTTCCTTTTCCGGTAATGGTGTCATAGTGACCACAAATGATAACATAGGTATTCGGATAAAGTGTCCCAACTTTGGTAACTACCAAATTTTTACAAGTGGTTGAACCGTTAGTAAAACTATACTCCTGCATTTGTGCAGCGGTGTAGCCATAACTTAAATATTCGGCTTTTAACCAATCTAAAGTATTCTGTAAGGCCGGAGTTCCTCTTCTTTTTACACCCAGGTTTTCAAACTCGGTCAAGTTGTTCAAAATATTAGAAGAAGATACTTGGTCCACTATTGAGCCGTAGAAAGGAATATATTGTTGGGCAAAACTGTTAAAGGTAAAAAAGCAAAAGAAAATGAATGCTAGTAGGTTTTTCATTGAATTTTTTGTGGTATTATTTAGTCATATTTGAAAAAATGATAGCAAATGTACTAATTTTTTAAAAATATCAAACAGCAAAATTAATTTTAAAAACCAAAAAAACCATTTCTAAAACATTATAAAGCAACACTTTACAACGTCTTAATCAAACCTTAAGAAATTATTTATTTGTTTTGGCACACCAATTGGAATACCCATCACAACAGCAAATAACACTGTTCGAAGCAGCTGAAAATCGCAAGAGTAAGCAAAACTCAAATTTGTATTGATTATGAAAAAAATTACCCTTTTAGTAGCTACTGTTTTACTGGTTGGAAACATAGTGAATGCCACTGAAGTAAACACTTTCGGTGAAGAAAGAAGAGCGAGATACAGCTTTGATGAGCCAATCTCATTTGTAGAAAGAGGTATTGAGTTTTTTGTTTTTCCAAACGGAGACTTTGATTTTAATACACGTCCGCAAGACAATCAAGGCGGTTATTTTTATAAAACTGCCGGAAGACGCGGCACAACTGTAACAGCCAGAGGCACTTTTAACTATGGCGTTAGAATTGAACACGACAGCTTTGGTAGAGTTAGAAGAGTTGGTAACACCTTCATCAATTACGACAGCAGAGACCGAGTAAGCAGAATCGGAAGTGTATATATGAGATACAACCGATTTGCTTTAACACAAATTGGAGGATTACAAATTATATACAACCGCAGAGGTGACATAGTAGATATGATTGGTAGTATTAAGGGTTATAGAAATCAAGGTTATGTATATTACAACAACCACAATGTTTACAGTTACCAAACTAACAATGATGATGATTACTACTATTATAAAGAAGATGGCACCAAAGCTTTGATAGAAGAAAAAAAATAAATTGGGTTAGTTGATTTTTTGGTTAGGTTTTGATGAAAAAATCCCGCAAAGTTTACACGATGCGGGATTTTTGATTTTTTATTGAGATGGATTAATGTCCGCCACTTATTTTTTTATCAAAATCAATACCTTGACTTTTCAAAATTCCGGAAACTTTCCAAGCATAAAAAGCCAGATAAGCAAAACAAAGTACTCCCACGATGTAACTCGCATGAATAGTAGTAATATCGGCCACATAACCTTGCAACCAACTTACCAATCCGCCTCCCATAATCATCATGATTAAGAAACTACTTCCTTGACTGGTATGTTTTCCTAATCCACTGATAGCCAAAGTAAAGATACATGGCCAAAGTGTACTACAGAACAATCCAACACTAGTGAAGGCATATACGCTCACCATTCCGTCTGTTGCCATACCTACCAACAATGCGGCAATCCCCAAAAAGGAGAAAATCAACAACATCCTGGCCGGATTTCCTTTACTGGCCATATCAGCAAAAATCAAAACTAAAATGATTAAAGCATAAACGTAAAATGGTGTTAAATCGTGATTCATGAATTTGTTTACTCCCAAGAAAACCCCAAAAGCCAAATAAGGTGCTATAAAACGCAATATCTTTTGAGTGTTCATATTATCAGTAAACGCTTCTACCGCTCCGGTCCAACGACCAATCATCAAACTGGCCCAGTACAATGAAATAAACGGTGCAATGTCTTTGGTATCAAATCCTAAATCACTTTCCATGTAGGCTGGTAAATTACTGGCCGTAGACACTTCTACTCCAACATAAACAAAGATTCCAATCATTCCCAAAATCAACTGAGGGTAATTTAAAGCCGATTTTCTGACATTGGCTTCAACACCTTCTTCTTCAACAACTGCTGCAGGCTTATCGGGTAATGAGGAAAATTTCAATAAAACAGCTACCAATAAGAAAGCGGCACCTAAAACCAAATAAGGTATTTTCACACTTTCAATACTCATTTCAGCATCGTCCGAAGTAGCTGAACCAAAAATGGCAAAACTAACAATTAACGGTCCGATGGTAGTTCCTAAGTTATTAATTCCTCCGGCCATAGTTAAACGTTGTGATCCTGTAGTTATTGGTCCGAGTGCAATCGCTAAAGGATTGGCCACAGTTTGTTGTAAAGAGAAACCCAAAGCCACAATAAACAAACCGGATAACATCAAAGGAAATGAACCGGTATTGGCAGCTGGGTAAAACAATAAAGTTCCTAAAGCAGAAATCACTAATCCAAGAGCTAATGAATTCTTATAACCGATTCGGTTGATTAAATCGCCTTTTGTTAAAAATGAAATAATCATATAAATGATAGAACCAACAGTGTAGGCCACATAAAAAGCTACCGATACTAACTGACTTTGCCCTTGGGTTAAATCAAAAGCCTTTTTGAAAACCGGTATTAAAATATCATTACTAGCTGCCACAAATCCCCAAAAGAAAAATACGGTGACTAAGGGAATAAATTGTGCCCAATTGGTTTTTAAATTTTGTGTACTCATAGATAATAGTTTTTGGTTTGGTTGTTATAAGTTGTTGTTTGTGTAAAAATGTGGTCGTTAAATTATCAAATCAACAGTTAGTTTGATAATCACCATCGGATAAATATACATTTATAAGTAAAACAGTAAAGATAATGCTACTATTAGTTATTAACGAAATCGATTTCTTAAACGCATTTTTACGAATTTTTCAAAAAAATTACAACGTTTGCGTTTGTTGATAACCTAAAATTAATCCGCTTTTTTGATGTCGCTTTTAGGTCCGATACCATTGTTATTGAATGCTTCAATCTGAAAAAAATAAACATCCGAACGGTCTAAACCATTAAAATAGTATTCCGTTTTGCCGTAAACCATAATCGAACCGTATAACTTATCCGGCGATTTCCCAAAGTAAATCACATAACCATCGGCATTAGGCTCCTGTTGCCATTTAAACCATACGTTTCTGCGTTCGCCTTTTACTTTCGGACCGGAACGTAGGGGCACAAAATTCTTTACATCTCCTGGTTTTTCGCCACTTCCTGTCCCAAAAACCCTAAATCCGCTTACGGCAAATTTACCGGTTGGCATGGCTACATTTTCCAATTTTAAAAATCGAGCTTTAACAGGAGTCGCTAACTCAATGTACTCATGCGGAACATCTTTAATGCTTTTGCTTTTATCTACTAAAACTTTCCAATTTTTGCCGTCATTTGAGGTGTAAACTATGTATTGATGTCCGGTAGTCGCATCGGGTTTTCCCATCAACTCGGCATCTTGATCGGCATAATTAATTTGAATAGCCTTAATGGTACTCAATTCGCCCAAATCGGAAATCAAATATTCTCCTTTATTCGCAGTTTTAGCCGACCAATAGGTTTTAATGTCTTCGTCTACGGCCAAATTCGGTTGAAAGCCACCTAAAGTTGAGGAAACTTGAATCGGCTTGTTGTAATTAAGCAGCATCCAACCCGTAAAACTTCCGGTTAAATGATCTCGCTTTTCAGAGGGTAAGTAAGTCGGATAATCACCATAGGCTGTATTGGAATACAAGATATCATCTTTATCAAATCCGGCCGGCCAAATCCCTAAACGGCGTTCAAAGTTATTCTTCACGCAAATCCCGATAGTGGATACATGCCAATATTGTTCAAAAGCATCGGTAAAAGTAGCTCCGTGTCCCGCGCCACGCGCAAAACCGCCGGGTTTATAAGAGAATGGATTGTGAGATTGGTATTCGAACGGACCAAGCGGATGGTTTCCCACATAAACACCGTCAGCATAACCGCTGAATTCCGTTCCGGGCGCACCGTATTGCAGATAATACTTGCCATTATGTTTGGTCATAAAAGCGCCTTCGGTAAACGGCTGTAGAAAAGTATTGTCATTGTGTTCGCCAAAGCGTTCCCAACCATGCTCGTCATCATTTAAAGCCAAAACCGGAATTCTTTCTCCCTCAGGTTGGAATGTTTTGCGATTGAGTTTCATGCCGTACAAAGGATACAAATTACTTGAACCGTAATATTCATAGACTTCATCGGTGTCTTTATCCCAAAAAATTTGCGGATCCCAAGCTGCTGCTTCCGATTTGTGAATGAGTTCCTTCCACTCGCCTTTCGCCGGATTGGTACTCATCCAAAGGGGAAATTCTTTGCCTTGTGTTGAGCCAACTACCAGCAAAGTATCATTCACAAAAGACAACGATGGTGCACACAATTCGTCATAAACTTTATGCTCCGGACGCAAAAACTTTCGGGAGATAAATTGCCAATCGGACATGTCTTTGCTATGCCAGTAACCCCATTGATTGGTCGAAAAAAGGTAGTATTCGCCTTTGAAAAAAGTAATCACCGGATCGGCAGTTGCGCGGTGTTTACCCTGCTTCACGAAATCGGGAATCGGGCAATAACCGTAATCAATATTAATCGGATTGCAATATGTTTTTTGTTGGGCAATTCCATAATTTGAAATAAATAACAATAGCAGTAAAGCAATCCGATGTTTCATATAAATTGATTTAATTGATGGGTGTAAAACTGATAGCTGTTCCGCCTCCGGCCACTAAATTTAATTGGATAAAATCTTTGTAGGTAACAGTTTTTGTAATGATTTCATAATTGATAGGATTTTTTTCCCAATGTGCAGTTTTACCGTCTTGGTAAATTACCGCTTTATATTTTTTATCCGGTGTCAAGAAGCTCAAATTGATTTTGGTTTTTCTGGCATTTTCATCAGTGATGGCTCCTAAAAACCAATTCTCTTTACCCTTGGCTTTACGAGCCACTGTCAGATAATCTCCGGGTTCGGCTTCCAAATACTTACTGTCATCCCAATCGGCTGCAACGTCTTTGATAAACTGAAAAGCATCCGGATATTTTTCGTAATTTTCCGGCAAATCAGCCGCCATTTGCAACGGAGAATACATGGTTACATACAAGGCCAATTGCTTGGCTAAAGTGGTGTGAACTTGCTCTTTTTTATTTTTATCGTACACACTCATTTTGATTTCAAAAATACCCGGTGTATAATCCATCGGACCGCCTAACAATCGGGTAAAAGGCAAAATGGTTTCGTGCATAGGAGGATTGCCCACACTCCAAGCGTTGAACTCGTTTCCGCGTGCTGCTTCGGCTGCAATGTAATTGGGATAGGTTCTGTGGTAACCGGTTGGACGCGAACTTTCATGTGAGTTGACCATCATTTTGTAATCGGCAAATCTTCGGGCTACAAAGTTGAAATGATTCACCATAGTTTGCCCGTCGTGAAATTCTCCACGTGGAATAATGCGACCAACATACCCTGATTTAGCAGCAGGATAGCCATATTTTTTCATTAATTCCAGCGCGCGATCCAAATGTCTTTCATAATTTGCTACCGAACCCGAAGTTTCATGGTGCATGATCATTTTAACGCCTTTAGATTTGGCATAAGCATTAATTTCGGCCAAATCGTAATCCGGATAAGGCGTGGTAAAATCGAAAACATCTTCTTTCCAATTGCCAAACCAATCTTCCCAACCTACGTTCCAACCTTCAACCAAGACACCGTCAAATCCGTGTTTGGCCGCAAAATCGATGTATCGCTTGGTGTTGGCTGTAGTGGCACCGTGTTTACCGCTGGCGATTAATTCTCTCGACTCGGTGTTTTGGGCATTCTGACTTCCGGCATAATCCCAAGTAGATTTACCCACGTGCATTTCCCACCAAATTCCAACGTATTTCATGGGTTTAATCCACGATGTATCTTCAATTTTAGAAGGCTCATTTAAGTTCAAAATCATTTTAGAACTTACAATTTCTCTGGCATCATCACTAACCATAATCGTTCTCCAAGGCGAAACACATGGTGTTTGCAGATAAGCTTTATCGCCAATCGCATTAGGTACCAAATGAGAAGTTAAGGCATAAGTTGTCGGATTTAAGTCGAGATGCATCACCGGATAATTTACTACTGCCGCTTCAAAAATATTGAGGTATAAATTGTCGGCAGACTTCATCATTAAAGGCGATTGCACCATAAAATTTCCGGCTATTGATTTCAAACCGATACCGTTATTCATATCGATTTTAGCCGAGTTTACCTCAGACAACAAGGTTTCGTTATAGGCGTATTCCTGACTATCGAAATCACCCGGAATCCAAAACGTTTTATGATTTCCGGCTAAATTAAATTCTGATTTCTCGTCTGAAATAATGAAATAGTTCAGGTTTTGTTGTTTGGGAAATTCGTATCGAAAAGCCAAGCCTTCATCATAGAGTTTGAAAATGATATTCACCCTTCTTTTACTTCCGGTTTGGGTCAAGGCTGCCGTAAGTTGATTGTAATGATTTACTATCTTAGATTGCTCACCCAGAACAGGTTTCCATGAATCATTAAAAGTAGCAGTTCCAATACTATCAATTTTAAAATTAGAAGCCAAATCGCTATCGCCTTTCAAATAAACCCCTAACAAACTGTTTAACACAACCGGTTTGTTCTTGTAGGTTAACGAATACGAAGGTTTGCCGTTGGGCGCCAATTGAAAAGTGAGTTTAAGTGCTTTGGAAGGAGATTCCAGCACTTGAGCATTCAAGCTGTTAAGGATAAATAAAAGCGAAAGCGATAATATTTTTTTCATGTTAGATATTTTTGCTAAAGATAGAAATTACTATTCACTTTAAAAAAACCCTTTAGTCATTGCATACCAAAGGGTTTTTCTTCGAAGTAAACATTAAACTAATTAACCAAATCAAATTCTATTTTATCGGTTGCGTCGGAATTGGTTCCGATGAATAGTTGAAATCTTCCCGGCTCTGCTACAAACTGCAAATCGGAGTTATAGAATTTCAAATCTTCTACAGTAATTTCGAAGGAAACGGTTTTCGTTTCGCCTTTCTTTAAGCTTATTTTTTTGAACCCTTTTAACTCTTTTACCGGTCGTGTTACCGAACCTACCAAATCTCTGATGTATAATTGCACAACTTCTTTACCATCGAAATTACCGGTATTGGTAACCTCAATTGTAGCTTGAAGCTTGTCGCTGAACTTCATAGTATTAGCAGACAATCTTAAATTGGAATATTTAAAAGACGTATAACTCAACCCGTAACCAAATGGAAACAAAGGCTCATTGCGTTCATCTAAGTAGTTTGAGCGGAATTTTTCAAAATTTCCATCCTTATTGCCTAAAGGTCTTCCGGTATTTTTGGCGGCATAATAAATCGGAACCTGACCAACACTTCTGGGAAAAGTAGCTGATAATTTTCCGGAAGGATTAACCTCTCCAAACAACACATCGGCTATAGCATAACCGGCTTCACTACCCGGAAACCAAACGTTTAAGATAGCAGGAACTGTTTTATTTTCTTCGGTTATTACCAACGGCCGACCGTCAAACAAAACCAATACAACCGGTTTGCCTATTTTAATGAGTTGTTGCAATAAATCTTTTTGTGCTTTAGGCATTTCCAAATTGGTACGGCTACTCGATTCACCGCTCATTTCGGCAGATTCACCCAAAGCCGCAACTATAATGTCGGATTGATTGGCGATTTGCAAAGCTTCTGCTAAAAGTTGTTCGTTAGTTCTTTGATCTCTGTGTAAGGTTTTACCAAACATAGTGGCTCTTTCTTCAAAAGCGGCATCGTAATCCAAATTACTGCCTTTGGCGTATAGTATTTTGGCTGAACTCCCTACAGCTTCTTTCATCCCTTTTAACAGTGAAATTGAATTTTCTTGTTTGGTCGCTACACTCCAAGTACCAGCCATGTTTTCTTTAGCGTCGGCCAAAGGACCTATTAAAGCTATAGTTCCTGATTTTTTAAGGGGCAATAACTGACCTTCGTTTTTAAGTAAAACCAAGGATTCAGCTGCTATTTTGCGAGCTTCGTTTCGGTGTACTGCGGTAAAAATTTCTGTTTTAGCTCTATTGATATCGCAATATTTATATGGATCGTGGAATAAGCCTAAATCGTATTTAGCATTTAAAATCAGTGTTACTGCTTTGTCTATTTGCATCTGAGTAACCTTGCCTTCAGCAAGTGACCTTTGGAGTGTTGTTAAAAAACCTTCGCCTACCATATCCATTTCTACTCCGGCGTTTAGTGCCAAAGCCGATACCGTTTGCAAATCGCCCATGCCATGATCCGTCATTTCGTTGATACCGGTATAATCGGTCACCACAAAACCTTTGAAACCCCAATCTTTTCGGAGTAAATCTGTCAACAACCATTTGTTACCCGTAGCCGGAATACCATCAATTTCATTGAAGGAAGCCATTACAGAAGCCGTTCCTGCATCAACAGCTGCTTTGTAAGGCGGCAAATAATCATTGTACATTCTTATTTTACTCATGTCCACAGTGTTGTAATCTCTTCCGCCTTCAGGAGCACCGTATAGGGCAAAATGTTTAACACAGGACAAAATAGTATTGTTTTTCATTAAGTCGTCGCCTTGATAACCGGTTACCATAGCTTTGGCAATCTGACTGCCTAAATATGGATCTTCACCGGAACCTTCCGAAATTCGGCCCCATCTTGGATCACGAGAAATATCAACCATGGGTGAAAATGTCCAATTGATACCGTCGGCACTGGCTTCTTGGGCGGCAATTTGAGCAGTTCGTTTAATCAGGTCCATATCCCAAGTACAAGACAAGCCTAACGGAATAGGAAAAGTAGTTTCGTAGCCGTGTATAACATCCATCCCAAAGAGCAACGGAATTTTCAAACGACTTCTTTCAACCGCAATTTTCTGTACTTCTTTAATTTTTTGTACCGATTTTATATTGAACAACCCTCCTACTTTGCCTTCTTCTATTTTTTTGGCGATGTTAGAACTATTGGCTTGACCGGTTGTAATATCACCTGACGTTGGCAAATTCAGTTGTCCGATTTTTTCTTCTAAGGTCATCTTCGACAACAACTCGGCAACAAAAATTTCTTTAGGAGCGATGGATGGCTTAACCGATTTCTTCTGTGCCAAGGTAACAGAAGTGATTAACAAAAATGAAAGTATGAAGTTATTGTAAATTCTCATTCGTGTAATTAATTTTATAAATGTTGGGCCAACAGCCATTGGTAAAATGCCGGATTAGAATAAGTCGAATCCCAGCTGTTGTGATTGTCGTTTGAAAAGATAATCAGTTCAACTGTTTTGTTTTTTTCTTTTAATTTTTGATACATGTCTATTGAATCCGTTGGCAGCACCACATCATCAAGTGCCCCATGATAAATTTTAATGGGCTTGTCTTTCAATTTATCAGCATTAATAAGCATTAATCTATCAACAGGAGCACAAACCGGAGCAATAGCTGCGAACAATTCGGGGTGTTCTTCCGCCAATTTCCATGTACCCCAACCTCCCATACTGAGACCGGTTAAATAAATCCTTGCTTTATCGACATTATATTTTTCAGATATATCAAGAATGAGTTGGTATAAAGCATTAGTATCCCACCAAACATTTTCAGGACATTGTGGTGCCAAAATTGCAATTGGTGACTGTATCAGATGCTGATAGGTAAAAGGACTGTGGTTTTTCACTAACTCTAAATCCGTTCCTCTTTCCCCTGAGCCATGTAAAAAAACCATTAGAGGAAATTTTTCTTTTTGGTTTTCAGGTAATTGAAGAACATACTGTAATGCCAACTTTACTCCGATTTCCTTAGCAAAAGAACCTTTAATTTCTTGAGAAAAAGAAACAAAAGAAAAACCTATCAATAAAACAAGAATTAGTCTATTCATCTTCATAATCACCTAGGTTATTCTAAAATCCGTGTTGAGTTGAGGTAAAGCCTAAACTTTGCAATCCGCTTTGTACTTCAGGAGCTTGCATGAACAAATTCCACAGAAAACCGGTTCTGTAATTCTCAATCATGGGAACAATAGTCCCTTGATCAATGGCTAAATATCTTTTGGTTACCCAATCATGATGCGGAGAAAAAGCATCATAAGGACCGGCCACTCCAATTAGTCGGTCTTTCCAATCCTGGTTTTCGTAAAAAAAGCGCAAAGCTCTCATAGATTCTTGAGGGGTATATGGAAAAGAAGATAAAGCAGCTGTTGGAGAAATAACGCCTTTGTCATTCCCCGGACGATGATCAGTATATCCAACAGTTCCATTGGGATTTCGAGTATAACTTGCGGTTAAACCCCAACAATTTTCACCGTAACCAATCCAACCAACCGGATTTGTACTGCAATAGGTGTACATAATTTTGGCGTGGTTTTGAGTTAAACTCCAATAATTAGCATATTGATCACTCAAGCCTCTCGGATCCAGTCCTAAATAAGAATAATGTGCCCAAAACATAGGACCTACAGAAGTTGTTCCGTTGTAATTAAAAATTAACGGAATATTGTAAACAGTAGCCGGATTAACAATCGCACCATTTCTGGCCCAAGCTTGATGGTAAGCTGCTGTTGGGATAGCATGTGTTGGAGAAGCAGCTCCCAAAATGTAAGTAATCAAACATTCGTTATAACCTTCTAACTTGAAGTTCATTTGCCATTCGTAATTAGGCGACCAGTGCCAATACATGGCATTTTCACCTTTGGTGTACCAACTCCACTCTACTCCTTTCCACAAAGCATCAGCTTTTTGAGCTAGTGCTTGTTCTTCGGTTGTACCATTTTTAAAGTACTCTCTCAAGCAAATTAAGCCTTGACAAAGGAAAGCAGTTTCCACTATATCGCCTCCATTATCCATGGTGCCGAAAGGAACTACATCTCCGTTAGTACCATTCATCCAATGCGGCCAAGCGCCATGAAATCTGTCGGCATTTTCCAAAAAAGTTAAGGCTGTATTCAAACGAGTCACTGCTTCACTTCTTGAAACAAAACCGCGTTCGATACCGACTAATATAGTCATTAATCCAAATCCTGAACCACCTGTGGTCACAAGATTTGCATCAACGAAAGGTTCGTCAACATGGTAGCGTTCTCGGGCTAGTTTTGAGTTAGTTTCGGCATAATCCCAAAAATACTTGAAAGCATCTTTTTGGGCTAACGTAAGGATTTCATCATCGGTTAATACAACCGGAGGATCAGTTTGCGCTGAAGATTTTTCAGAGCAAGAACTGAAAGTAAGTATGGTAAAAAGTAAGTATAGTATTTTGGGTATAAGTTTCATGAGATTGAATGAAAGTGATTAAATTTAGAAGTAAAAAGTCCGATAGCTTACTACCGGACTTTTAATAGATCCGGGGAAATTATCTACCCGCTTTTTCTAACTCATATAATGCTCCGATTTCTGCTGGAGTCAAAGCTTTATCATATACTCTAAGTTCATCCACTTGTCCTTTTAAAGCAGCATTCCAAGCATCGGTATTGGTTCCGTTAGCTACAGTTTCTAAAGCTCCGATAACCGGTCTGGTAGGCAAGAAGTGGTTTAACATTTTGGCATTACCGCCATTTCTAACTTCCCAAGCAGAGTTTGAAATTTTCACACCGTTAACATACAATTTGTTAGTTCCTGTTGGTCCGTCAAAAATGTATACAATATGTGCCCATTGACCACCAATCTTGTTAGGAGCCCAAGTATGAGTAGCATCCATCCATGACTCTTGTTTGATCATGTTTACAGCATCTCCACCAAACTCAGAACCGTCATCATTTTTAATTCTGAATACCCCTTTCATTTGGATAGAATCACTAGTCACTAATCCATGAGTTTCACCCAATAAGTTTAAATTTCCAAAAACTTCACCGGTTCTGGTTAAAGAGAAAATTGGAGAAATGTTACTTGGACCACCGGCTACTAACTTGGTGTTAGAAACTTTAGCCCAACAGCTGATAGAAGCACTACCCGATGTAGTATTTAAAGCTGTAATAGCAGGATAAGCCATAAAACCGGTATTAAAGTTGGCAGCTTGACCTTTTACACCTTCTACGAAAGTCGTAGCCACTGTATTGTTTGGTGATGTATTAGAAATGGATTCTTTACCATTACCGTTCAATGGCCAATAAGCTTTTAGCGATGTTGCGGCAACCTCGTCGGCAGAATTATATCCTCCGATTGGTGGCAATGAATTAGAATCATCGCTGCTGCAACTTGCTACTAATGCCATTCCTGACGCTAACATCAAGGAATAAAATAATCTGTTTGTTTTCATAATAAAATATTTAATTTAAGGTTAATTACTAATTTTAGTAGCCGGGATTTTGAGTTAATCTTCCGCCACTGGCAATAATTTGATCGCTTGGAATCGGGAATAATTCGTGTTTACCCGGAATAAAAGTTTTACCGTTTAAAGCCATGGCAGTTTGTGCAGTTCCGGTTCTGACTAAGTCAAACCATCTGTCATGTTCCATAGCCATTTCCCATCTTCTTTCATTGAGAATTATTGGTAATGTTACACTGGATAATTGCGCCAATCCCGCTCTGACTCTGATTTGATTGACTCTGTCTTTGGCTTCATCATTAAAACCCAGATGAGAAGCTGCTTCAGCTCTGATTAACAGTATATCACTGTATTTCAAAATTCTTAGGTTTTTAGCTGTATTGCCTTTGTCGCCATTCCAAGACTCTGCAATAGAACTTTGATAAGCTTTGTAGTTGTATCTTGGATTGGTCCATGAATTAGGTGCTGTAAAACCATCCCAAAGTGTGGAAGGCACGAAAAGTACAGTGCCGGCTTTTCTTAAATCGCCATCCTCATAAGAGTTAACTAAACTTAGAGAAGGTGTATTGAATCCCCAACCCAAATCAGGCGTTCCTCTTGGTCCTTGAACATTGGTATAATCTCTTAATCCGTTGGTTAGAGAAGCTTGAACTTCATAAATAGATTCCGAACCGTTTTCACCTTCTTCGCGCCAAACTTTAGCATAATCGGTAAGCAAAGAGTATTGATTGGAATTGATAACTTCACCCGACATATCGTAGGCTGATTGCCATTTTTCTTGATACAAATAAGCCTTAGCCAGTAACGCTTGTGCGGCACCTTTTGTAGCTCTACCCAAATCGTTTGGACCATATTGTGATTTTAATGGTAATCGATTGATAGCATCATTCAAATCAGCTTCAATGAGCGCATAAGTTTCTTCTTTTGACTTTCTGACAAAAACCACTTCATTAATAGTTTCAGTATCGTTGATGTCGATTTTGGAAACCACAAGTGGTACTCCTCCAAAGCATCTTACCAAATCGAAATAGAATAAAGCTCTCAAAAACTTTACTTCACCTATCAATCTGTTTTTTAAGTTTTCATCTATAGTAAGCTGCTCTAAATAGAAGAGTGCATTGTTAGCTCTATAAATACCGTCGTATCTTCCTTTCCAAACATCATTGAATGATATATCAGAGGACACGAAAGTTAAATTATCCATTTTATGCTTGTCTGTTCCGGTATCGGTTGGTGTTGAACCTTTATCCGCATCATCTGAAGTAATACTGGTCATCCCAATCCATGAAAAAGAATACATATTGTAATCGAGTTGCTTGTTGTAAACGCCATTCACCAGTTTAACAGCGTTTTCCGGATTGTTGAGGAAGTCAAATTCTGTTAAAGCAGTATTGGGTTCAACATTTAAATCATCTTCACAAGCTGTAAATGGCAACAACAATACAGCGAGAAATAACATTTTGTATTTTAAGATACTTTTCATAGTTTATTTTTTTTAAAAGCTAACATTTAAACCCAGTAAGAATGTCTTGTTAGTTGGATAAGCATCCAATTCGATTCCGGCACTTCCCAACGGATCAGCGTTATTGTTACCTGATAATTCCGGTGAATACCCTGAGAATTTTGTAAAAATGAAAGGGTTAATGGCTGTGGCGTACAAGCGCACTTTATCTATTTGATCCAAAAACTTAGGGAAAGTATAGCCCAAGGTTATGTTGTTGATTCGCAAATATGAACCGTCTTCGATGTAGTAAGTGGAAGAGCGTGGCACTTCGTTGAATGGTCTTGGATTGGCAGCATTGGGATTTGATGGTGTCCAGAAATCATTTAAAACATCGTACTCAACATTCTCTCCACCAAAACGTTGCGCTTTTTTACCATTGTATAATTTATTACCACCAACACCGTAAGCATCCACAGAAAGATCGAACTTCTTGTAGTTCAAAGTAAAGTTTAATCCGTAGGTGTATGTTGGCAAATATGAGCCAGCCACTACGCGCTCGTCACTGTAAGTAAAATTTCCGTCACCATCTATACCGGTTACATCGTAAACATAAAAACTTCCTAAAGCTTCCCCAACTAAGACTTGCTTAGTCCATTGTCCGTTATTGATGCTTCCGCCAATGAAATTGGAAAAATAAGCGTTGCTAACATCCTTAAGTTCATTCTTATTAAACGAGATATTACCGGATACGGAATATTTCCAATTGTCATTGATCTCTTGTTTCCAATTGAGGGATAATTCCAATCCTTTGTTGCTTACAGTTCCGGTATTTAATGTTACTAAATCAGGGGATAAGACTGAAGGAAGCGCCACCGGCAAAATTACATTCTCCGATTTTCTGTCGTAAACATCTATGGAACCGGAAAGTTTGTTATCCAACACCCTGAAATCAATACCGAAATCAATCTCTTTCATGGTTTCCCATGTAAGGTTCGGATCTACCTGATAAGGCTGATTACTACCCGGATAGATAGTTTGAGAACCTCCGAAAGTATAATTATAATCGGGTGCAAAAACAGGAATGTTCAAAGCATACAAACTATTTCCATTCCCAACTTCTCCGTAGCCTCCTCTAATTTTTAAATAGTTAACAAACTTTATGTTTTTCAAAAAATCTTCGTTAGAAATTACCCAACCTCCTGAAAAAGCAGGAAAGATGGCCCAACGCTTGGACTCTTGAAAAGTGCTGATTCCCTCTCTTCTAACTGAGGCACTGAATAGATACTTGTTATTGTATTCGTAATCCAATCGACCAAAATAAGCCAATGAAACAAGAGGGGTTTCCTTTCGATTTCTTACTACAGAACCGGGAGAGACTTCGGTGTTGTAATCCGATAAATCCAATGACCAATAATTAGATTGTTCTGGAACATTCCATCTTGTTCCGCTGATATTTTCGGTGATATTTGAGGTACTTCTGTTCATACCCAAAGTAGCTTTTACATCGTGATTGCCAAAAACTTTAGCATAGGTAAAATAGTTATCCCAGTTCCAACGATAGCTATCCCCTCTTCTCTGTTGCAAAATGTTGATTGGTTCTGATTCCGGATAATCACTGGCCTCTTGTGTTGGATTTTGAGACAACCAGATTTCTCTGCTTGGTGTGAAAGTATATCCTTTTGACCAATCAAAGGTAGCCCCGAAATTAGTGTTGAATTTTAATTCTTTCAATAGTTGCAATTCTGCACCAATATTGCCAAATAGCACCAAATTTTTATTCTTTTCATTGGTATAATACAACTGAGCGGCAGGATTACCAACATTATTAAAACGATCACTACCGTTGATGGCTACTTGCCCTGTATTTGGATCTCTTAGCGGAACGCCCCATCTGCCGTTATCGAATTTAACCGGTACTATTGGCGACTGTTTATAGGCATTTGTAAAAGCACTTAATGGTTTTGGTGTATTTCTAACAATAGAAACATTGACAGATTGGTTGATTTTTAATTTTTTATCAAAAAAACTATATTCATTTCTGGAATTTAAATTGGTCCTCTCGAATTCGGTACCATTCAAAATTCCTTTTTCTTTGAGGTTGGTTGCTCCAAAATAAAAATTTACATTTTCTGAGCCACCCGACATCGAGATATGATTGCTTTGCACCTCACCGGTACTGGTTATTTCATCCAGCCAGTTAGTATTGTAAGGTTGTTCGAAGTTAAAATAATTAGTAGAGCCTAAAGCAGAATTGTTATAATAAACGTAACGATACGCATCTGACATTTCAACTTCTCTTTGTATCATTTTTACGCCAAAATAGGCGTCGTAATTTATTTTTAGCTTGTTACTCTTTCCTTTTTTGGTAGAAACCACTACTACTCCGTTAGACCCTTTTTGACCATAAATAGCTAATGATGAAGCATCTTTTAAAACATCTATAGTTTCTATTTCATTTGGGCTTAAACCGTTTAAACTCGAGGCTTCCATACCATCAATAATGTATAAAGGATCCCTTCCACCTAAAACAGTTCCCAGTCCTCTTATTCTGATTGAGGGATTGGCGCCAGGTTCATCATTGGTAACAATATTCACACCCGCAGCTCTACCTTGAATGGCTTGTATGGCAGACTGTGCCGGAGTTTTAACAATATCTTGTGATTTAATTTGAGATACAGATCCGGTTATAGACCCGGCTTTTTTGGAACCATACCCTACAACCACTACCTCTTTTAATAATTGGTTGCTTTCTTTGAGTACGATGGTCATCCCTAACTTTGCTTTTTGGGTGACCTTGTCATAACCAATCATAGAGAACTCCAGTAAATCACCCGGTTCGGCTTTGATTACGAAATTACCGTCTATGTCTGTCTTTGTATTGATGTTTTTACCTGTAACAACAATGTTTACTTCAGGTATTGGCAGATTATTCTCGTCTGTTACCTTTCCTCTAATCTCTTGTGCAAAGGAATTGTAACCAACAACAATGAGTAGTAAATAGGTTAATAAAATTTTCATTTTGGTTAATTAGTTTTGTTTTAGTAAAAGTAACAAACTAAAACGTTATAGTAGCAGTGTACATTTCACTACAACAACACATCAAAATGAAATAATTAAAATATAAACAATTGAATTACAGTGATTTAAATCTGTTTTTTAAAAGAAAAAACTCATCTAAAGAAAATACAAATGATGTAGTATTGATGAGTTGTGAAAAAACAAAAAATGTGCGCTTAAAAATAATGATTTTATAAAATTTTATACAAAATTATAGATTAATCATAAATTTGGTTAAACTCACCTCTGCTGATAAGCCAAGTTTTTTTCTTAATCGATAGCGATGAAGTTCAACACCTCGGAAAGAAATGTTCATCAGAGGTGCGATTTCTTTAGATGAAAGATTCATTTTTAGGTAAATACAAAGCTTAATATCCTTAGCAGTTAGAATCGGGAACTTATTGGACAGTCTTTGCACAAAATCTTCATTGCTTTGGAGCAAGTTTTTCTCAAAACTCTGCCATTCGTTTTGGTTGATGGCATTGATCTTTATAGACTTTTTTATCCTACTTCTTAAATTGCTGATGTCACTTTCCGACTCTAAAGCCTTTTGAATGCTTTCTATCATTTCGGATTGTTTTGCGATGGACAATGACTTAGCGGCTACCTCAGATGCTTTAGATTGAATTTGAACCTCAAGTATGTGTTTTTCATATTCTTGTAATTTCAACTTGTTTTGGGCTTCTAATTCCAAATGCAAAATCTCTTTTTGATGCTTAAGCTCTTCTTCTTTAAGTTTTAATTTTTCGATATATCGGATTTTATTCCATTTGTAATAAAGATAAAACAAGCTTGAAATGATGATAAGATAAATTAAAATCATCCAAAAGGAAATGTACCATGGCCTTTCAACGTTAAAGCCAAAAGCTGCCAATTGCTTGTAATCTTGACCATCGTTACAATAAACAATAAGTTCATGTGCTCCACTCGATAAATTATTCAATGCAATATTAGAGTCTTTTAGCGCTATAAAATCCTTATTGTTATCTAAGGTATAAAAAAGCTCATGCTTATTGTATCCGAAGTATTCAGAGATTACTTCAATATTGATTGATTTATTATAGCCAATAGAAACATTTTGCCCGGCAAAAAGTCCTTCAACATAAGCTTCTAAAGTGACACTTTTGCTGTGTGGTTTTGGTTTGGGTTGCTGCATTTTGAAAGCAAAAAAACCATCATCAAGATTTAACAAAAAGTAATCTTTATTTTTAAAAACCTTGGTGTCATGATTAATAATTTTGCCCTCATAATATTTTTCAGGAATTAACCTCCAAATAAACTTGCCATTTTTTTGATTAATAGTGTAGAGTGACTTGTCTTTAATCACAACAAAATTCTGCTCATCAACAGGGATCAGTTCGGAAATATTAGAAAATGATTGATTGAAATAATTGTTTAGTTCGAGCCTATTTGAAATTGAATTATAACTGTACCATTTTGTATTAATATAAAACAGTACTTCATTGTTAAAATTAATCATCTTAACAGCATAATCATTCAAAATTTTGTTTTGATTTGTAATATTCTCTAACAATTGCACTTTAAAATCGTCATCAAAAACAATTCGATATAAGCCTCTGTAATTATCAACAGCCCATAACTCGTTAGGTTTAATTTGAACTATATTCTTGATAGGTTTAGTTAAGTTAGGTATATACCTATATGTGCTTAAATCATTTGGATTATCATAAAGTACTATGCCGGAATAATTCGCTAAAAAGAAATTATTATGAAAATTACTTTTCAAAAACTTCCAACCACCACTAACTTGATTGACTTTTTTAAGCTGATCATTTTGATAAAGATAAGTGCCATCATTATGACCAATTAAATACTTATCCCCTTCTTGAAGGATATCCCAAACCTGTCCTTGTGAATTGGGCAATAAGGTTAAGGTCTTATCCTTATACTTGAAAACTCCATGATTAGACCCCAATAACAATCCGTCATTTAAAGGAGCCATAGTATAAACGGAACCTAAAACTCCGGTGTTATCAGAAAAAATTTTGTATGGTGAATTAATCTCGACATGTGAAATACCATTATCTAAACCTAACCACAAATCATTTTCCTTGTCTAATCCTATACTCAGAATGGAATTGTTTTTTAAAACGTTTTTGCGACAAATATTGTTGTAACTATTGCTATTCAAATCAATTACGTAAACCCCTTGAAAAGCCGTACCTATAACTAATTTATTATTCGAAATAACTTTAGCTGTTATGATAATCTCTTTTTTTAAAGCTTCATTCAGGGGATGTGACCAAGGCTTTAATGAGTTATTTGTTGCTACAAAAACTCCGTTTTTTTGGGTAAAAACAAAGATTTTTCCGTTTGCTTTATCCATTGCATGGATTATATTGTTCTCCAATAAATCCCAAGATTTCTTTTTCTCGAAAACATTATTTTCAAAAAGATAAACACCGTCTTTTACCGATGCGGCATAAATCTTATTCTCAACCAAAAAACAATAGGATATCTGAAATGGAATTCGGATTTTATTGATTTTACGCCCTTCAAGTACATAAAGCTCATTAAAAGATTGGAAGTATATTTTATTTTTGTGCTTAAAAATTTTCCAAATTTCTTCATTGATAGACAATCCTGTAAAGAAGTTTTTGCCTTTGCTTAAGGAAGTGTATTTCAGTATCCCATTGGCTCTTTTCCAATAACCAAACTCATTATATGAACCGGAGTAAATTTTATCTCCGTCTGAAAAAACAGACCTTATAATAGTTTTATTAGGCAAACTGTATTTTTCCCAATGAACACCATTGTAACGAAGCAAAAAATGATTGTTGGCAAAGTAAATAGCATTATCATTTCCTTGTGTCACACTCCATACTTGGTTATCGCCATTGTAACTACTCTTGGTAAAGTTTTCTACAAAAGGCAACAACTCTTGAGCGTATATATTGACACTTAAGAATAAGAAGAAAAAAACAAGTTTACTTTTCAATTTTGGTGGATTTATGACCAAAAATAAAAAACTTATGTCATTAAACCGAAAGATGTGTTACTTTCCGTCGACGTAATCTTGTAAATAAGCAAAACGAGGGGTTAACTTGCCATTCTCAGTGATTTTGGCACGTTGTAATATACCATCTTTATCGCCGTTGAAGAAAGCCGGAATTACATGCTTCATAAACATTTCACCAAATCCTTCGCTGGCATCTTTGGGTAATTCACATGGCAAATTATCAACAGACATCACCATGATTGAACCGGGATGGGTATAAGGCACTTCTTTATGCTCGCTTGGCAAGTACCCAAAAAACGGTTCTGCTATGGTGGAAGCTTTTATCGTACAAGCTATCGGACCATTAACATCACAAGAAATATCGGCTACTACTTTTATTTTACAATCAGCCGCTTTCAACATCTCTTGTGTTAAAATATCAGGCGCATTATTCCCATGAAAATGTCCGGCCATAAAAATATCAGCTACTTTGGTAAAACGCTCAAAATTGGAAGTATAGTCTTGAGGATTGTTGTAAAAATCTTTGTTATCTAACACTTGTCCGTACAAACGTTTATTATAATCCAATACATCAATCTGAGTGTAAACAGGTTGAGCATAAACTTTGCTTAAAAAGTCTTCGACCGAAACCTGTTTGATTTTCATCCCATCCAAAATCTCTTTGGCACCCATGCCTACTTTACCGTGACCGGTTAAAACAATCTTGATATTGGGTAAAATTTGTCTTTTCAAACGAACGATTAAATCTTCTTTGCTGTTTAATGTTTCAGCCTTGGGTAAGGTAAACAATTCATATTTGATTCCGAAAGCTCTAAAACCGTTATAAGCACCAACAATTCCGGCATATCGTCCGAAACCAATTAATCGCTTGTTGTTTTCATCAACAATAGTTTCATGATCGTATAACTCAATATTTTTCTCGAGTATGGCCTGCAATAACTTTCTGTTGTAGGGCTGTTTTTTAATCGTGTGCGAAAAGAAAAAGTATTTCTTATTCGGTATCAAATAATCCACCGGAATTTCTTTTACCCCAAAAAAAACATCACAATCCGAAATGTCTGCAGCAACTTCCAAACCTAATTTAGTGTAGTCTTCATCGGGAAAAACTCTAATATCCGAGCTTTCTACTTTAACGATAGCTTCCGGATAATCGCTTTTCAAACGGACTAATTCTTCCGGAGTGAAAACAACTCTTCTGTCGGGCGGATTTTTTCTTTCTTTTATGATACCGAATTTCATGGCTTGAATTTTAATGCCTCAAAAGTAGTAGTAACGAAAACGTTTTCAAAACTTTTTGCATAAAATAACTTTTGTGAAAAAACTGTTGAAAGCTTTCTCAAAAAGTCAATCGGCTACTTCAATGAATAATTATATTTGTGATTCTATAAGTCTCAAAAATGAAATTCAAAAATATCCAATATATCTTCCTGAGTTATTGCTTAATCGCCGGATTATCCTCTTGTTCCAAACAAGAAAAAACAGAGGAAGGCGTAATTAAAGTAAATGAAAAAGGCATACCTATAATGCAACCTTTACAAGAAGACTTGCCCAAGCTTAGCAGAGCATTCATCAATGATAAAAAATACGGGGTGTCTATGTTCTTCGAAAAAACTTGGTCTGAAAAAAATGATAATGTAAGTTTTTTGGTGGCTAAAAACGGGCAGATTATCTACGAAAATTACATGGGTTATGCGAACAAAAGCACCGATGAGCAAATCACTAAGGATACCCCCTTACATATTGCTTCAGTGAGTAAAGTCCTTACCGCAACCGCAACACTAATGCTCATCGATGCCAACAAAATAAAATTATACCAAAAGGTCAATACCATCATCAAAAATTTTCCTTATCCGGACGTTACGGTACAAACCCTTTTAAACCACAGAAGCGGGATGAAAAATTACGCTTACTTTACTTATGAAAACAACAATTGGGATAAAAAAGTAACATTGACCAATGAGGACATCATCAAAGTAATGATTGATAAAGAAATTCCTTTAGAATCTAAAAGTGATACCCGTTTCAGCTACTGCAATACCAATTATGCCGTTTTGGCACTCATTGTAGAAAAAGTAACCGGGATGAAATTTCCCGAAGCCATGAAGGAAATGATCTTTACACCGCTGGGTATGACCAATACTTATGTATGCGATTTTGAAAAAGACCGAAAAAACATAGTACCTTCTTATAAAGGGAATAACGTTGAAATCGGTACCGATTACTTAGACGGTGTGTATGGTGACAAAAACATTTATTCCACTCCAAGAGATTTACTAAAGTTTGATACCGCACGCTACGCCCCTTTTTTCTTGAATCCGGAACTGCTGAAGAAAGTTTATAAAGGCTATAGTTACGAAAGCAAAGGACAAAAAAACTATGGTTTAGGCATCCGTATGGTGGAATTTGAAGAAGGAGAACCTTTCTTTTTCCACAACGGTTGGTGGCATGGAAACACTTCTTCTTTTATCAATTTGAGAAAAGAAAAAGTAACCATCATCACCCTTTCCAACAAATACACCAAGAAAACCTACCAATCCAAAAAACTGGCATCATTATTTGGTGACTATCCATTCAAAATGAATGGTGAAACTGACGAATAAATCCTTACTTTTGTGGTCTGATTTTTGCTAATCAGAAAAACAAACTGGGGTCGACTGGTTTTGACAGCAAGTCGAATTGAACAGTAAGCACGTCGAGCAAGGTACCAATTGCTCGTAAATCCACGGGTACAAACTTATAAACGGCGAAAATAATTACGCTTTAGCTGCTTAATCCGAAGTTTAGTACGATTAGCCAAGTCTCGACAAGGTCGGGAAGCTGGATTCTCCTCAGAAGCCTTGGTTTATGGCGGCTGGTTTAGGGGAACCGTAAAAGTAAACCTAGGAAAGGTAATGTTCTGAATCCTTTCTGACACTGATAGAGCTAAGCAACGAGTCGCTGTCTTTGGCATAGCTTGTTGTCGAAAATTCAATCAAAGACTAAACGTGTAGAAAGCTCTTTAGTTGCTTGTTTGGACGGGAGTTCGACTCTCCCCGACTCCACAGAATTTGAAGAAAACGTCTCAACTATTTTGAGGCGTTTTTCTGTTTTAGGAGCGTACGTTTGATCTTTCTTTCACTCCTGCTCACGCTATCCGCGCTACTCGGTAGCTTGCTGCACACGAGCGAAGCGACTGCCGAAGGAATCGGGGCTAACTACACCCTCATTTTTCTTTTGAACTATATTGTCTTTGCCATTGCTATTGAACTGTGAAATTGCTATTGCAAAAAAAAACACCCGCTCATCAGAACGGGTGTTTTTTTGTATTCAGGATTTTGGTTATCGCTTCAAACTAAAGTGTGCTTTAAACTGCTTCATCACACCATTCTCCGGATAATCTACCGTAAACCAGTAATCCGTTGATGGTAACGGCTGTC
>Ga0208243_1000148_pt1 | contig 56626 bp, 42 predicted proteins | sample Subbio2Aug_QV12A_FD_184826 | JGI IMG/M metagenome (GOLD analysis project Ga0208243, IMG submission 184826) | Serpentinite rock and fluid subsurface biosphere microbial communities from McLaughlin Reserve, California, USA - CR12Aug_QV12A (SPAdes) | ecosystem: Environmental > Terrestrial > Deep... | reverse complement strand
GTGGGGTAACAAAAAATATCTTGACGTTAGTAGATTAGAAAAACTAAATTTTGAGAGCCAATAGCTATTCGCCTTCGAGAGTCCAATTTCAATTTTGCGAAAGATTCTGCACACTACCTTAAGTATTTATAGCCAGTGACCCGACTAATATTGAATTCATGGCAAAGGTCTGTGAGAGACCAACCTCCACGTTTCCACGCAACAACAAATTTCATTCTCTCTTAAAACACGTTTGTCTCCTTCCAAGCCATGACACACCCCTGGTGTGTACATCGTGTTCTGGATCGAAGAATTAAAATCTAGTGTGTAAAGGATGTATTGAGATCAATTTGTAAGGGAAGAAGCAAGTAATTGATGAGATCCCAATTTTTTCTAAGTTATGTGAGTCAAGGAGAATCTGAATTAAAGCATTATGTAAATGTTCCGAAAACGTATGCAGGTTGCCCTTGATCAGCATCCTATTGATAAAAAATCCATTTGAAAGATAGTTTAAGAACCTACACATTCATAACTTTTAATCTTAATGCGTTACCTATTACAGATATCGAACTTAAACTCATGGCAAGTGCGGCAATCATTGGATTTAACAACATTTCAAAGAACGGATATAATAATCCTGCTGCTATAGGTATTCCGATAACATTATAAGCAAATGCAAAAAAAATGTTCTGCTTTATATTCAGAAACGTTGCTCGACTCAATTTAATTGCACGAGCTATACCAGAAAGGTCTCCTTTTATCAAGGTAATTCCAGCACTTTCCATTGCGATATCGGTTCCATTTCCCATTGCAATTCCGACGTCAGCTAATGCTAGAGCAGGAGCATCATTAATACCATCACCAGCCATCGCAATTTTCCTCCCTTTTTTCTTTTCTTCGTCGATAAATTTTTTTTTATCTTCAGGTAGCACCCCTGCATGAATTCTTGTTATCCCAAGAGTTTTGGAAACGTGCTGGGCAGTCTTTAGATTATCTCCCGTCAGCATTACTATCTCTATTCCGAGAGATTGCAGTTCCGTGATTGCTGCTGGAGTATTAGGTTTTATTTTATCACGAATTACAAATATTCCAATGGGCACTTGTTCTTTTGAAAGGAAAACAACAGTTGAACCGTCTTCGCGAATCTCATTCACTTTATCTGCAAATTCTTTAGAGAGATTTTCTGTAAAAATATCTTCTGATCCGACAAAATACATACTGTCACCTATCTTTCCTTTTGCAGCCTTACCTGCCATTGCAGAAAAATCTGTGACCTTGGTTAATTCTAATTTATCTAATTTTGCTTTCTGGACTATCGCAAGAGCTAAAGGATGTTCGCTGTTCGACTCTATACTTGCGGCAATAGCGAGTAACTCATTCTCTTTTCTTCCATTTAATGGGATTATCTCTGTTAAAACGGGTTTCCCTTCAGTTAAGGTTCCAGTTTTATCCACAAATAAAGTATTTATTTTATGCAATATTTCAAGTTGTGCAGCATCCTTAAATAAGACACCTTCGGATGCTCCACGGCCAGCCGAAACCATAATAGAAATTGGTGTTGCAAGACCTAATGCACAAGGGCATGCGATAATTAAAACAGCGACAGCATTCACGAATCCGTAGGAAAGTTTTGGTTCGGGCCCTAAAAGATACCAACCGATAAATGTAGAAATTGAAATCAATAAAACTAAAGGAACAAACCATGCAGATGTTATATCAGCAAGTTTTTGAATTGGAGCACGAGACCTTTGTGCATCATTCACCATTTTAATAATTCTCGACAAAACGGTATCTTCACCTACTTTTTCTGCCTGTAAAATGAAACTGCCTTCCCCGTTGACTGTTCCTCCAATCACTTTATCCCCTGCTACTTTGGAAATTGCTAGAGGTTCTCCGCTTATCATTGATTCATCAACATCACTTGATCCTTCTAAAATTAAACCATCTACCGGGATTTTTTCCCCAGGTTTTACTCGAATTTGATCACCAGTAAGTAAAGATTTCAATGCCACAACTTCGTCGCCTGATTCCGTTATTTTCGTAGCAGTTGGCGGTGTAAGGGCAAGTAACGAACGAATTGCAGCACCTGTTTGCGTGCGTGCCTTTAATTCCAAAACTTGACCGAGTAACACTAATGTAGTGATTACAGCAGCAGCTTCAAAATATAAGAATGTCATACCCCCATGTCCTTGGAATGCAACTGGCAGTAATCCCGGAAATAAGAGAGCAATCAAACTATAGAAGAAAGCAGACAAAGTTCCGATGGCGATTAATGTAAACATATTGGCACTTTGATTTATAATCGAAAGATAAGCGCGAACAAGAAACGGCCAACCTCCCCAAAAAACGACGGGAATACTAAAAAGCATTTGCATCCAATTCACATTGTTGGCTCCAAGAAAATTGGAAAGATTTAAGAATGAAATGAGATCGCTCATTGCGCTTAAAAAAATAGGAACCGTAAAAATTGAACTTACTATGAATCTTAACTTCATAGATTTGTATTCTGAATCATCAGCCTTTTCACCGCTAGTAATAACTGGCTCTAAGGTCATGCCACATTTCGGGCAGCTTCCTGGAACACTTTGAATTATTTCAGGATGCATCGGGCAGGTATATTGGACTGGATGATTTTTTTTCTCTTGTGTAGAAATACTATGCAAGGTTTGGTCATGAAATGGAGGGATATCTTTTACAGCTAATTCCTTAAATATATAACTTGTAGGACTTTCTAAAAATTTGGTCATACATTTTTCACTGCAAAAGAAATATTTCTTTTTTTCAAAAACCTGTTTGAAATTTGAAGTTTCTGATTCTATGTCCATGCCACAAACGATGTCTTTAACTTTCATATTCTACCTTCTTAGATGATTGTCGAAATTGGTTGATTTCATGTGAATGATCAACCGAGAGTTCCCCTTCTGACTTCAAGAAAATACTTTATTATCGCTTTTGATTTTCGAAATGGCAACCTTATACATTTCCAGTATGAAGATTGGAACAATAGAGACACCTAAAAGCATAAAGCAATCTACCCAATCCAGAATAGAGGTTTTGAGAATACTCCGGAAAAATTCACTATGATGACCAAAAATCTGTACACTTGCTGTTATTAGAATCAATATTAGTAATTTCATATTGCCAAATAAATTAGTTCTCCAAATTGGTTTCTCACTTCTAATGGAAAGAGAACGAAATAATTCTATAAAAACGAGTACTGCAAAAGCATGAGTTCTTGCAATTTCTTCCGATTCATATTCCAATCCATACAAGTATACTCCCAAAGTAGTTAAAGAAGTTAATACTCCTGTTAGGCACATATTAGTTATAAAATCTTTATTGATGAGATTCTCTGTGCTTGATTTGGGTTGTGCTTCCATCACGTCCGTATCTATCGGATCTGATGCAAGAAATAATGCTGGAAGTCCATCAGTTACGAGGTTGATCCAAAGTAAATGCACTGGTAAAAGGGGAATTGGAAGACCGATTAATATGCAGAATAGCATTACTAATAATTCAGCTATATTTCCAGATAATAAATATTGCAATGTCTTTCTAATATTATTATAGATTCCCCTCCCTTCCTCAATTGCATTTACTATCGTAGCAAAATTATCGTCATTTAAAATTAAATCAGAAGCTTGTTTTGTTACTTCTGTACCATTCTTTCCCATCGCAATCCCTATATTGGCTGCCTTAATCGCTGGTGCATCATTAACACCATCACCAGTCATTGCTACGATGACGTTTTGAGACTTCCAAGCCTTTACAATTCGGCTCTTATGTTTTGCGGATACTCGGGCATAGACACATATTTCTCGAACTGATTTTTCTAAAGCCTTTTCATCCATTGTGTCTAATTCAGAAGGAGTCAGAACCTGTTTTTTATCAGATGCAATATTTAAATCTTTCGCGATTGCAAATGCAGTATCAGGATGATCGCCGGTAATCATGACTACTTTTATTCCAGCTCGATTGCATTTACGGATTGCTTCCTTTACCTCTGCTCTCGGTGGATCAATCATTCCGGTCAATCCAAGAAAGACCAAATCATCTTCCGGTAGAGTATCTTGATTACCATTAGTTACTGAATCTATTGCTTTATAAGCAAACCCTAATAGACGCAAAGATTGATTTGCAAATTCTTTGGATTGCGATTCGATTTTGGACCTGATTTCCGAAGTAAGTGGAAAAATTCCCTGGTCTGTTTGGATATCTTTACACCTCTTAAGTATTATATCAGGTGCCCCTTTTACAAATGAGTGATTTACTTGATTCGAATTTATACAGATTACGGACTGCATTTTTCTATCTGAATCAAATGGGATTTCAGAAACTCTTTCCCATTCTTTGTTACAAGCTTCAAAATTGAATCCAAGTTTTGTTGCCAATGTCAGAAGAGCTGTTTCCGTTGGATCACCAATACTGATCCATTCTCCGTTTTCATTAGAAAGATGCGAATTATTGCAAAGTATCATGCAAGAACCAAGAATTTCAGGAATTCGATCTTTCGATTTAATCTGACCTTCTAAATCGGTAATTTCTCCTTCCGGATTATATCCGCTTCCAGTGATCTGAAAAACTTCACTGTTCGTAAATATAGATTTAACAGTCATTTGTCCAACAGTAAGAGTCCCAGTTTTATCAGTACATATTACGCTTGCCGAGCCTAAAGTTTCAACTGAGGACAATTTCCTTACTAGAGCATTTTTTTTTGACATTCTCACGACACCTAGAGATAAAGCCACTGTAATGATTGCAGGCAAACCTTCTGGGATAGCAGCAACGGCTAAACTAACTGAAGTAAGAATAAGAGTAATTAACGGAATCTGCCTAAGAACTCCAATAATAAATAATAAGAAAACAACACCGAGACAAAACAGTAAAAGGAATTTACCGAACTCCTTAATTTTCAATTGTAATGGAGTTTCCTCTTCAATATTTTCATCTAACATCTGTGCAATGTTTCCGATTTCAGACTTCATTCCCGTTGCAACGACGATTGCCCTAGCTGTTCCTGTAACAATAGTTGTTCCTAGATGAAGCATATTTTTTCTTTCACCTATCGATAAACCAGTGCCAGATAACGAATGATTGTTTTTAGAAACAGCAACAGATTCTCCAGTCAATGGAGCTTCGTTGGTTTTCAATTCTGAACTTGAGATTATCCTTGCATCAGCAGGTATGATGTCACCTGACTCAAGCTCTATAATATCACCGGGGACAACTTCTAGATTAGGAATAGATTTAATATCTCCATCTCTTAAAACTTTAGCATGAGGTGTAGTCATTTTTTTCAATGCTTCCATAGATTTTTCAGCATTGTATTCTTGATAGAAACCAAGAATTCCATTTAAAACTACAATTGAGATAATAACAATACTATCAATATATTCGCCGAGAAATCCAGAGAGAAAAGCAGATCCAATTAAAATCCAAATAATTAAACTTGTGAATTGTGAAATAAATATTTGAAATCCAGAAACCTTCTTTCCTTCTTTAAGCGTATTTTTGCCAAACTCTTTTTGTCTTTCAATGACTTCATCTCTAGTCAGCCCTTGCAAAGTGCAACGCAATTCAACTAAAATAGATTCAACTGTATTTGCGTACCATTCCATACTTTAATTTGTCACTCCGCTTCTTTTCCATTTCCATTCTTCGACCGCGCAAAATAAACATGGAACAATGAATAGTGTTACTATGCTGATCAACATTCCACCGACCGATGGTATTGCCATTGGTTGCATGATATCAGATCCCCTTCCATTTGACCAAAAAATAGGGGCAAGTCCAAAAATTGTAGTAGCTGCGGTCATTAGACAGGGACGAATTCTTTTCAACCCTCCCTGCAAAACTGCTTCTCGAATTTCATCTATATTATTGAATTTTGCATTTTTAAATATGCTTTCGAGGTAAGTAGAGATGACAACTCCATCATCATCCACTACACCAAAGAGAACTAGAAATCCGACCCAAACTGCAACAGATAAATTTACATGCCATAAGGAAAGCATTATGAATCCACCAGATGCGGATACAAGGACTCCAAAATAAATAATGAAGGCGATCCACTTTCTTTCAAAACCCATATATAACATCAAAAACATAAGAAATAAACAAACAGGAATTACGATTTTCATTCGAGCTGTTGCTCGTCTTTGATTCTCAAACTGACCAGACCATTCCCAATAATAACCGGCAGGTATGATTAAGTGACCAGCACGCAACGCACCTTGAAGAGCCTTTTCGGCATCTTCTACAACACCAATTTCATCTCTGTCTCGAGTATTCAAAGTCACATAACCGGTAAGCAATCCCTTCTCACCTTTGATTTCTTGCGGACCTAAAACACTTTTTATGGTTACCAATTGAGATAAAGGTATTTGCGTAGATTTATTAATAGTAGGAACGAATATTTTTTCAAGTTCCGGAATATCATTTCTGAACTCTCTCAAGTAGCGAATTTGGACAGGATATCTTTCTCTTTCTTCTACTGTTTCAGTGACGTTCATACCACCGATTGCAATTTCGATAGCATCCTGAACATCTTTAATATTAATACCATACCTAGCAATCTTTACTCTATCAATATTAAATTCCAAATAAGGTTTCCCTACGATTCTATCAGCAATCACATCAACAGTCCCTGGCACTGACTTCAGAATGTCTTCCATCTGCAATCCAATCTTTTCGATTTCTTTCAAATCCTTACCGTAAATTTTCACACCCATCATCGCTCGAAATCCTGTCTGTAGCATGACAATCCGAGCTTGAATTGGCTGTAGAAATGTAGGGATTACACCTGGGATGGAAGAACGTTCTTGAATGTCTTTTAGAACTTCATTTTTAGTAATTTGTCTTTCTTCTGGAAAAAGAAAAACAAGTGGTGCTTTCAAAAATTTTGGCAGTCCCGAAAACCATCTCTGTACTGGAATTTTCCTCCACTCTGATTCCGGTTTCAAATTGATTATAGTTTCAACCATGCTAATTGGAGCGGGGTCGAGAGCTGATCCAGATCGACCAATCTTCCCTACAACAGAGTGAACTTCTGGAACAGCTCCAATCGCTAAATCTTGTTTACTATTTATTGATACTGCTTCAGAGAGTCCAGCTTGTGGTAGTAAGGTGGGCATATACAGGATAGACCCTTCATCAAGGGGAGGCATAAATTCATTGCCTGTCTTGGACCAGATAGAGATTCCTGTTACCAAAATCAAAATCGGTAAAATCATAAAAACAATTTTATGCCCAAGAACCCAGCGAAGTGAAATGGAATAGTATTTTCCAATAAATTTTGCGACTCCATTTTCTTCCATAGGTAGAAACTTTTCTTGCAACATTCTGCTAACGAGTAATCCGATAATACAACCGATAGTAATCGCGATTGGCCATCCAGAATATTTACCAATGTCTAATTGCAATAAAGCAAATTTTGAAATAAAAATTGAAAGAAATCCAATTCCAGCAGCTATCAATCTAGAAATTTCCTTTGAGAATTTTGAGGGTTTAAATAGATGCAAACAAATCGTAGGGACAACCGTTATTGCTAATATTACCGACGCACTTATGGCAAAGGTTTTCGTAAATGCAAGTGGACGAAACAATTTACCTTCTTGATCTGTTAGAAAAAAAACTGGGATAAAGGAAAATATTGTATTTGAAACTGCGGTTATAATCGCTCCTGCAACTTCAGTTGTACCTTCATATACTTTTTGAAAATGCGATTTTTGATTATCTCCATTTGCGATATGTCGGTATATATTTTCTGTCATTATAATACCCATATCACCTACATCACCTATTGCGATGGCTAGACCTGCAAGCGACATGATATTGGAATCAATTTTAAAAAAATACATGAGTATAAAGCACAATGCAAAGGCTAAAGGAAATGTAACAAGAACGGATATTGTACTTCTTACATGCATTAGAAAAACTAAAATTACAATACTACAAAGAATTGATTCTTCCAAAAGTGCATCTTTTAAAGTATCTAAAGTTTCCTTTACAATAATTGTCCTGTCATAGAATGGAACGATCTTTACCTGGGACACTTTCCCATTCGCTAGAGTTTTTTTAGGAAGGCTTACTGAAATCAAATTGATTCTCTTTTTGACTTCATCAACTACTTCTTGTGGATTGGCCCCATATCGCATAAGAACAATGCCACCAACTGCTTCAACTCCCCCTTTATCAAGTGAACCCCTTCTAAAATCAGGACCTATTGTTACTGTTGCAACATTTCGAACAAAGACAGGAGTGCCTTCTTCTTCCTTTACTACTATATTTTCAATATCTTCAATTGACTTAATAAACCCAACACCACGAATGAAATATTCCATTCCAGCTTTTTCAATCACCTTCGCACTCACATCGAGATTAGAACGCATTACAGATTCATATAAATCTATATGAGAAACTTTGTAAGCTCGGAGCTTATCTGGATTAACATTGATCTGGTATTGTTTTACAAACCCTCCAACTGTTGCGACTTCAGAGACACCTTCAACAGAATTTAATTGATAACGGATGAACCAGTCTTGAACTGAACGTAACTCCGCCAGATCAAAACCTTCTGCTTCTACTGTGTACCAATATACCTGTCCCAGAGCAGTTGCATCTGGACCAAGAACTGGAATCACTCCGACAGGTAATCTTTGTTGAGCTACATTGAGTCTTTCTAATACACGAGACCTAGCCCAATAGTAATCCACTTCATCCTTAAAAATGACAAAAAGCATGGAGAATCCAAGTCCCGACATGGAACGAATTGTTTTTACTCCAGGAGTTCCACTAAGGCTAATAGAAAGCGGATATGTCACTTGATTATCAATATCTTGTGGCGAACGACCCGGCCAATCTGCAAATACAATCACCTGTTTCTCACCAATATCTGGTATTGCATCCACAGGAGTATTGATCATTGCATAATAACCTGCACCTACGATCGCAATACCAAAAAGAGAAACTAAAAATCCGTTTTTAAGACACCATTCGATGAGTTTATTTAATAGATTCATTTTCTTTAAATACCTTAATGCGAATGTTTTATATCTTGTTTTTTGCCGGTTTCATTCATAACACTTGGAAGACCTTTGATTTGGAACTGACTATCCAAAAGAAAAGTACCCCTTACTACTACCTTTTCATTTTCTTCCAGACCACCTAAGATGGGATAATAATCTCCAGCTTTTGCTCCTAGAATTATTTCTCGCGATTCATATACTCCTGCAGATTTTTCAACGTAAATGATTTTACGAATTCCCGTATCAAGTACAGCCGACGCAGGAATTACTAGTACATATTTACTAGCATTCCTATCATCCAAATCAATCTTAGGAATTTGCACTAGAGTCATTCCGCAAATAGGACATTGACCTCGGGTATCACGAATGATTTCGGGATGTTGGGGGCATGTATATTTACCTTCCACACCAGAAGGAGCCGCTTTTCCATTTGATAAAACAGGTACGCTAATGTTTGCACTTACATACATACCGGGTTTCAATCTTCTATTTTTATTGGAAATATTCACGATCACTTTAATCGTTCTGGATTCTTCTGAAACCGCAGGTTTAATGAGCCAAATTCTTCCTTTGAATTTTTCTCCTGGAAAACTCTCGGCGGTAATTGAGACAGATTGCCCATAACGTATAAATGGATATTCTGATTCATAGATATCAATTTCTGCCCAAACAGACTCTAAGTTTGATAACTTAAAAAGTGTATCGCCGGGTTTTACAGCTGCCTTTTCCAAAGCCATTTTTTCGATAACGGTTCCAGAAACGGGAGAATAGATTTTTACACCTTCCTGAATCTTCTTTGTTTTAATTAAATTTTCAATTTGTAAATCAGTGATTCCTAATCTGAGAAGTCTCTGCTTCGCAGAAGAGGCAAGATCAGGCATGGACTCCATGTCCTGAGATAATAATAATTCATTTTGCGCAAGAATCAAATCCGGGCTGTATATTTCGAGAATATGATCTCCCTTTTTTACTTCTACGCCTGTAAAATTTGCAAAGATTTTGTTGATATACCCATCAATTCTGCTCGTGATAGTTGTATAAGTTTCTTCATTGATTTGAATTTTCCCAAATGATTTCAGCTGAGAAGTGAGCTGTATTCTCTTTGCAGGAACTGCTTCCACTTCTGCCATTCTAATTTCTCTTTCGCTTAATGTAAGTTGGTTTGATATTTCTAAGTCTGTATCCCTAACGGCTTCGGTTGGTAATTGTCTCGTTTTAGTTTCATGGCTAGCATGTTCATTGATCACTGGTTTTTGTTCTGTTTTGTTGCATAGGACAAAAATCGAAAATAAAATCGCTACAAAAATTGTCTTTAATATATCACAAAAAAATAATTTCATTGCCTATCCTATCCTATCCTATCCTAAAGATCACTATAAATATTTTACTTTTGTTCCAGAATTTCCCAAGCTAAAATCCAGCCAATATACCAGGCCTATCCTTCTTGACTGCACTTGATTAGTCTACTCCATGAGTTGACTAATCATATGTTAACTCTTAAAAGCCGGCAATTGACCGTTTAAATCAAGTGAAATATTTTTACATTTGTTTCAGACCCAATCAATCTGCCAACTTCCAGATCTTTGAAGAAATTTCAAAATTGTTTATACCACTTACCTTTCACTACCATGGCATCTTTTTTTGCAAAACCGATGATCGTTCTAGATTTTAATCTTTAAGAACCATGTTCAAGAAGAACAAAATCTGAATTGAATTATTTTTTGTTATGCGCAACCTCAAAAAATAAAATTAGATTCGTTCTAAATATAGTTTGGAGATAACAATAAATTACCGACTTGGGAAATTCGCTTTTTGTAGCTGAATATACACTTGATTCCAAATCATAATCTTTGGATATTAAAAACGATTTAAAGAATTTGAAAAACAAGATCCTACCTTTACAACTGCAATCAATTTGATTTCCATATAAGACATCGGGTATTCCTCAGCAAAACATTGAGAGTATGACCGAACCAATTAGTCCGTTTTTTCCCATATGACGTTGCCATACACTGAATGAATGGAACCATTTTCCATTTATATTATTTTCTCGGAACCTTCCTTTATTAGGTCGCTAGATAAGGTCATTGCCAAAATTTTCCGAATGTCTTCATTGCAACAGTTCTATTCTCGTCAACACGAAAGATAATGTCTTTATTTGAATTCTTAGATTTAATCGCAAGTATAACGGCACCGGCAATCAGTTCCAAAACACCACCCAAACTCATTTTCCATCTAACAACTAATGTATAAAGCAAGTCAAAAATCATACATAGCTAAATCCATAAAAATAAGAAATTGATTTATGATACATAAGGCAGGCCGTTCTTTACTTTAATTTCGAAATTAGACCTACAAGGAAATAAATCAGGAGCGATCTGTTTTAACTGATTCGAGTTTGTCGTAATTATTATCCTGTTTGTCTGATATCTACTGCAAATTTTGGCTTTTCTAATTTTCTTGCTCCATAGACAAAGATATTTCCTTTAAACTTCATATAGAATTTCAATCAAACATTAGCTTTTCATATTAGGAGACCACGCCCAATTCTCTTATAAAAAATCTGTTAGACCTTTATTAATGTCTACAAAGGGATGGTGTAACTGTTTAACATAGCCAAATGATTCTGATCTAGATACATCTAATTTGGCAAACGAAACCCAATTCAAGCTGTTATTCTCGCTGGAGCAGGCTCTTAAGCTTTTAGAATAGAATTTCTATATCCTTATGCGAATGTTTCTTTGATTTGTTTGTTTTTACTCGGATGAGTATACTGTGCCTTAACTCTTAACGCCTCTTTTTTTGCAAGAAAGGTTAGCGTTTCTCTGTTATTAGGAATACTTAAATTCGAGTAATTTCTAAAAAATTGATCTATTACTGCTTATCTAACGAATTATGCATCCTTGTTCACTTTTCTCCAAAACTCACTTCAGGCAATATCCGAAATTAACCCTTCCGCCGAATTTTCTTTCATTCCAACACGCAATGAATTTTTCATTTTTATTTATTTTAATAAACATTACATTGTATTCAAAAAACTAAACCGATTTTTAAGTTAGTTTTCTCCGACAAGAAAGAAGATTAAGGAAATTAATATATTCCGAATGATACAAGAATCAGAATCCAGTATTCCAATAAAGGACGTTCAATAAAAATAGAAATCACAAAACAAACCTTTACGTTTGGTTTAATAAATTTGGAGGTATCGAGCTAAACGAAATCAAGAAGATAAAGTCTTTAAAGAAGGTTACTTGAAATTATAAACGCCTAGGCGCAAATATGGCTGTGAATCTTCAACCGATATAAAAAACGCCGGGTGAAATGTTTTTTATATCTTACATTGTCTTGTGAATGCATTAGGATAATTTTATTAGCTTAAGTATGAAGAACTATTCACAAAGTGATAAAAAAATTATATAAATTTTTCGAGATATTTTTGAAGTTTTCTCCGAATCCTTTCCCAATAAATTTCTATTTCATAAATTAATCGCCAACACTCCGCTGCACGAATAAATATAAAAAATATGTCATTTGATAAAATTTCCTATTCAAAAAAACATAATCCATAATTGAGGTTTTCAGCATGGCCTACTTTATTTAACTTTAAAATCATAAATTCCATCCCAATCATCAACATTGCCATTTTTCAAAATTTCTATCCTATCTAAATATAACTTACATACATAGTCGTTTGGATTTTGAAAGTAAGCATCTTCGAAAAACATCTTAGCTTGAGGAAAATTGCCACTTCTGAAGTGTGCAAGCCCGTCCAAAAAGCAAGTTCGATTATTTTCTTTACTGATAATTTCTTCAATGCCCAAATGCGAATAAACTTCATATATTTTGCATGAATTCGTTTTTCCCTTCACTCGTACTGAATCTATTTCTCTTATATCAGAACATTTCTTTTTTATACGTTGATAGACGGTATCAGTAATCAATAATGAAGAATTATAAAACTTATTCAAACCCTGTATTCGGGCCGCAAGATTTACATTATCTCCGATAATCGTATACTCTTTTCTTTCCGATGAACCAACATTACCTGCAACCACCTTTCCAAAATGAATTCCGATAGTTATTTCTAGTTTTTCATTCCCAAAGTAATTTTCGCCGTTAAGCTGCTTCAATCTCTTTATCATTTCAACTGCAATTTTAACAGCAGTTTCATTATCTTCAGATTTAGATTCTGGTATTCCAAAAACGACCATAAGAGCATCTCCGATAAATTTGTCTAGATAGCCATTATTGCGTAAAATGATATCAATCATTTCGACGAAAAACCGATTAAGCAGAAAGATTAAATCTGTAGGCTTTAATCTTTCTGCTAATTTTGTGAAATCCTTAATATCACAAAATAAAATAACTACCTCTTTCTCTTCTCCTTCGGTATTTATATTTTTGTTAATTATATCATCTACTATTTGAGGTGATACATACTTTCCAAATAGATCTAAGATTACATTCTTTTTATTTTTTTCGAATATCAAAACATCTCTGAAATATCCAGCAGATAATCCTAATATGACAAGAAATGGAGTTTCAACAAAATGCTCCAACATCACTGTGTGAAAATGATTTTTTGCGGAAATCATTGTGAATAGATGTGCAGAAGCCACAAGAAAACTGACACCAGCGCTAGCGATAAATCCAAAAAAGATTACAGCATATAGTATAGGAAAATAATACAGTCTCATGGAAATCGCTGTCCAGATTTCATTATTGCCTTTGATTGATAATGTATGTAAAATGAAAATTGAGATTATTAAAGAAGCAATGATTGAGAATTTTGAGAAACTTAGATTTTGCTTTAATTCGGTAAAATGAAATTCAATTAATTCTTTCATTTTTTAGCCGAATGCACTCCATGAATATTCAAATATCCAACGGGTTTTAAAATACCAGATAATTTTAAAACCCGTTTCCAGAAAACTTAATAATAAGATAAAGGTTGTTACTATCATCTTTAGTACGCAAAACTTTTTTAAAATTCCTTTTCAATTCGTTATGACCATTTGACACAACGCATTCAACTTTTTCCTAGGAACAAATACTTTTGCTATTATCTGCAAAAGTATTTGTTGCTGTATTTACAACTTTTCTCCGCAATCCCTCATATCCTTCAAATACGGATTCACTATGTTATCCCCTTTAGCAATCCATTTCTTTTTTTCCATTGGGCAATAGAATAGATTTGCTTTTGATTTATCGTGATGTCCGACAACAGATGCTAATCCATCGACTAATAAAGAGTATGCATTCTTTTTATCTTGCAAGCTTTCAGCTTTACCTAATTTTTCCGCAAGAGGAATTGCTTTTTTAAAAACTTCATTGTCTTTTTTATCATCCGACCCTTTTGTAAGAAGTTCGGTCAAATTTTTTGTGTCAATTTTACCGGAAGTTTCTTTTACTAGTGCTTCATGAAATTTTATCATCTCTTCCATGACTTTTGTTGTCTTACCGTCATGTGCCCATGCCTGTGTTGTAAAAAGGCATATAATCCATATTAACATTGTTTTAAATATTGTATTCATTGTTCTCTCCTAAAAAGAATTCAGAATTAAATTCTTATATTTAATTCTGAATTCTTATAAATTTATTTTTTATCTAACTCTTTTGCTAAAGAATTATGCATCACAGCCATCATCTCAAAATTAGCTTTTTGAGATTTAGCATCTGCAATGATTTTATCGCAATGAGTTTCCATTTCTTTTATTTTTAACTTTGGGCTTAATTTTTCATTAATCCAATATTTTTTTTGAAAATCGTTTTTCATTTTCGAATGATCTTCTATAATGTTTTGTTGTGCCTTGGCTAACTCTTCATATTTAGAAGCCTGTGAAAGATGCTCTGCTTTTACTTTGGAAACATCCTGTGCCCAAACTGTCGTTTCAAATAGGATTAGAAATCCTATTCCCATTAATTTAATTTTATTCATTGTTTTCTCCTTTTAATGAATTCAAAAATTTTCGCATCTATTTTTCTGCTTTATAATAAGAGTAAGTTCCAATTTTGGTATTGATAAAATCAGTCTCTGCTACATTTCTAAATCCTGCTTGCTCTATAAACTTTGGTAAAAGTCCATTTACATTGTCGTTTGTTGTTTTAAAGCCGTCCAGAAGTTGGACAATATAAAATGCAAGCCGCATCATTCTGGATTTTGCTTTTCCCCAGTCACCGATAATAAGTTGCCCATTTGGTTTCAGCACTCGGTAAATTTCTTTCAAGGAGGCTAATTTTGTTTCTGCGTCAAGTTGATGAAAAACTAACGAACTAAAAACTTTATCAAATGAGTTATCTGCATATGGGAAGGCTGTTCCTTCGTAGAGGTCAAGAGGTATGTCGAAACCTAGTTTCTTGATTTTATATTGAGCAATTTCTCTTACTTTTGGATCAATATCAAGACCACTTAGTTTAGCTTTCGCATTACGCTCGTGGGCAAGAATAATATTTTGCCCTGTTCCAAAACCAAATTCTAAAATAGCTTCGTCGTTCTTTGGTTTTAACTCATCTATGAGTTTTGTTCTAAATTTTTTCTCAGGCATAGTTAACTTAATTGTTAGGTCATAGAAACCGGTTAACCATTCGTAGCCTAAGGCTGGTATAAATTCTTTTTTGTCGTTCATTGGATTTCCCCTTTAAAGAAATTAGTCATAAGACTCAAAGCTCGCTCAATTCCCTTCGTTTCCATAAATAATAAATGGCAGGATAAACCAAAAGCTCTAATGCAAAGCTTGAAACAAGACCTCCGACCATCGGGGCAGCAATTCGTTTCATTACATCTGAGCCTGTCGCTGTTGACCACATAATTGGGAGTAACCCCATCATCGCACAGAGTACAGTCATGATTTTGGGACGAACTCTTTTTACTGCACCGTGTAAGATGGATTCTTTTAGTTCATTGTCATTTTTCAAAAGTCCTTTCTTTCTTGCGTCTTCATGTGCCAAATCAAGATATAACAGCATGAATACGCCCGTTTCAGCGTCTAGTCCCATAAGCGCAATCATTCCCACCCAGACGGCGATCGAGATTTGATAATCCAAAATAAATAAAAGTCCTACAGCCCCAATAAGGGAAAAAGGAACCGCACACATGACAATCATTGTCTTCATGTAAGAACTTGTATTCATATAGATTAGAAAGAAAATAATAAAGAGGGTAATAGGTATTACATACATCATTCTCTCTCTTACTCGAATGATGTTTTCATACTGACCAGTCCAGAGTAGAGTATAACCAGTCGGAAGTTTCACTGATTCGGATACTATAAGTTTGGCTTTTTCTACAAAACCACCTATATCAGATTCGCCTGTGTCTAAGTATACATAGCCGGTGAGAAATCCATTTTCATCTCGGATCATAGCAGGACCTGTTTTAAATTCAAGGTCAGCTATTTCGCCGATAGGAATATGAGAATCTGTGAGCGTTGGAACTAATATTCGTTTTAGCTGGTTTATATTCTCCCTTAGCGCCCTTGGATAACGGATATTTACAGTATACCGTTCTCTCCCTTCTATTGTTTGAGTAATTGGTTCTCCCCCGATAGCGGTCAAAATGATATTTTGTGCACTCGCAATCGTGATTCCATAGCGGGCTAATTTCTCTCGTTTTAAATTGATATCTAAAAAATAACCGCCGGCTGTTCGTTCAGCAAATACAGACCTAACTCCAGGAAGAGACTTTAAAACTCCTTCGATCTCTATACCTAATCGTTCAATTTCTTCAAGCGACGATCCTTGTATCTTTATTCCTATTGGGGTTCGCAGTCCAGTAGACAACATATCAATCCTAGTTTTAATTGGCATGGTCCAGGCGTTAGACACACCAGGAAAAGAAATTTCTTTGTCCATGATTTCTATTAATTCTTCTCTGGAAATTCGATCTGGTGCGAAGCTTCTAAATAAAAAATGAGTGAAGTCTGGCAATATCGAATAAAATCTTTCTTTTTTCCTCCATTCATTTTGAGGCTTTACGGAAACAACCGTCTCCATCATGGAGAATGGTGCACTATCTGTTGAGGTATCAGATCGTCCGGCTTTACCAAACACGCGCACTACTTCGGGAATATTTTTTAACTTTCTGTCCATATTTATCATAAGCCGCTCTGCTTCAGCAACTGAGATTCCAGGAAGCGTTGTTGGCATATAAAGTAATGACTCTTCATATAGTGGTGGCATAAATTCAGAACCAAGATGAAAATACAAAGGTATTGTTAGTAATACTAAAGTTACTGAGGTAGCGATTACTTTTTTCGGGTGCGCTAAAACCCAAATGCAGGCCGGCTCGTAGTATTTAAATAGAATTTTACTTATTGGATGATTGTCTTCTTTGTAGTATTTTCCAACGAATAAGGTAGTAGCGACCTTATTTAATAATTTATTTTTATAAGTAAATGGATCCATTCTTGTAAAAAGCATTCGAAAGGCTGGATCGAGAGTTAAAGCAAGAATAGCAGCGATTGCCATCGCCAAATTTTTCGAATATGCGAGTGGGCGAAAAAGCCTTCCTTCTTGATCGACTAAGGTGAAAACGGGTAGAAAAGCGACAGCGATAACTAACAGTGAAAAAAATACGGATGGTCCTACTTCTAACAGCGCCTCAAGCCTGACTGCATGGTAATCGCCAACTCGACCACCAGACTCCCACTCCTCTAATTTTTTGTATGCATTTTCTACTTCTACAATTGCTCCATCTACCAAAACTCCAATGGAAATGGCAATGCCAGAAAGAGACATTATATTCGAGTGAATTCCGAAAGTGTACATTGGTATAAACGAAATGAGAACAGAAATTGGAATTGTTAGAATAGGCACAATTGCAGAAGGAAAATGCCATAGAAAAACCAAGATAACTAAAGAAACTACAACCATTTCCTCGAGCAATTTTTCTTTTAGATTCGTAATCGCATTCATAATGAGCGATGAACGATCATACGTAGTGACTATTTCCAATCCTTCAGGGAGAGATGGAGTTATTTCTTTAATCTTTTCTTTAATCTTTTCAATTACCGAAAGAGCGTTCTCACCATGACGCATAACAATGATTCCACCAACGGTGTCTCCATTTCCGTCTAAATCAGAAATACCACGTCTCAAATCAGGGCCTAGATCTACCTGTGCAACATTCTTTACGAGAATTGGTGTTCCGGTAGTATCCGTGCCTAAGCTAATCTCCTCTATGTCGCTTAGGTTACGAATATATCCTTTGCCTCGGATCATATACTCAGCACCACTCAATTCCATTAGACGTGCGCCAGTCTCTTGATTAGATTCTCGAACTTTTTGCACAATCGATTCCATGGAAATGTTATACGCTTGCAAGGCAATTGGGTTAACAGTGATTTGATATTGTTTTTTGAAACCGCCAATGCCTGCTACCTCTGAAACTCCCGGGATCGCGTTTAACAAGTAACGCAGTTTAAAGTCTTGAAAGGATCGAATATCGGCTAATGAGTTTATTCCAATCTTGTCTACCAAGGCATATTGAAAAACCCATCCAACACCAGTAGCATCGGGGCCCAATTCAGTTTGCACACCTTCTGGAAGCCTGGATTGAATTCGAGATAGGTATTCTAATACACGAGATCTAGCCCAATAAATATCAGTCCCATCTTGGAAGATAACGTAGACAAACGAATAGCCGAAGTCGGAAAACCCGCGAATAACTTTCACTTTCGGAGCACCGAGTAAGCCTGTGATAATTGGGTAAGTAACCTGATCTTCAATAATATCAGGACTTCTATCCCAACGAGAATAGACTATGACTTGCGTATCCGACAGATCAGGAATTGCATCAAGCGGAATATTAGTCATCGAATAATAGGAGCCGATGAGCATTACCCCGATTACAACTAATACTAAAAATTTATTATGAGCGGAGAAACGAATGATTTTAGAAGTTAGCGAATTTGAATCAATGGGAGTGTTCATTTGACGAACCTCCTAATTTAATTTTACTTTCGGAGTCTAACAGGAAATTCGATTCAAATACTAATTCATCACCTTCAACTAATCCTTCCAAAATTTCATAGAAGTCATCGGTTTCCATTCCAGTCTTGACCATAACTGGAGTAAACTCCGTTGTGGAAATTTTCTTGTAGACTAATTTATGTTTACCTGTATTCAGAACCGCCGATTTAGGAATCGAAAGAGTTTTTTTCAAAGAAATGGAAATTTCGATATTTCCAAACATTTCCGGTTTAAGTAAGTTCTCCTTATCAACGACGTAAGAGCGAAATCGAAGGGTCCTGTTTTTTTCATTTAATATGGAATCTATACTCTGAATTTTACCTTTAAATACTTTGTCAGGGAAGGAATCGACTTTCAAATTTACTATCTGACCTTTCTTTACAAAGTTAATATCAGATTCATAAATTGAGGAGTATATATAAGCTTTGCCATTCTTACTCCCCAAAATCAATTCATCTGGATTTCGGGTAGCATTTCCCCATTCGGCTATTTGAGAATCGGAGAGGCCTAGTTGTTTGAGCCGAACTATGCTTGAACTGACAAGCGAATTCGATAATGTTGTTGGATTCTCTGCGAGCAACTTCGTAGCCTTTCGAGCTTCTCGAAATTCTAAGATTGCTGTATACAGCTCTGGATCATAAGCCACTCTAGAATAGGCCATGATTGACTTGGAAAGATTTCTGATTTCCGCCTTTGTAGTTTTGATTCCGATTAAGATTTGTTTCTCTTCCGACAGTGAGATCATATTCTCTTCCTTAGGATCTCTCAAAACGGAAGTTTCATCGTTATGTTCATGTGATGCAAGATGGTTTGATTTAGAGGACGAAACTGTTTTTTCCTTCTTTACCAAGGACATATTACATATAGGACATTGACCGGGTCTATCGGAAGTATAGGTCGTGTGCATGGGACAATACCAGGTTTCTTTTTCTTTCTTACATAATTGCAAGAAAGAGAATATCAGAAATATTACGATGATAGAAATTGATTTCTTTTTCATATTAATTGTTTTTTGCCTTAAGTAGAGAGTCGGTGAGTTCCAAAATCAGAATTACAGTTAGATCTTTCTTTTCTTTCACTTCCTCGAGCATGACGTATGCCTTCAATAAATCAATTTTAGACGCCAATGCTTCAATTAGATTACTGCTACCACTTGCATAACCAGCCGATGAAGCTGATAAACTCTTGTTCAATTCGGGTATTAATTTATTTTCATATAATTCAATTTGAGATTCCAACGACTCAAATGTTAAAAGTAATTTATCAAAGTTTGATTCTAAAAAGAGTTTATTTTTCTCCAGCTCGAAACTTTTGGATTTCGTATTTTCATTCGAACGTTCCGCTAAATCATGTGCTGAAAAAAAAGACCAAACGGGAACACGAACATTTATTCCGACTGAAAATAAATCTCCTCTATATTCTGTTTGATCCATTACTTGATAATTCAGTGGCCCATCGTCTACTGCAATAATTTGATTTCGGCGGCGCATGTATGCAAAGAAAAGTTCTGTATCAGGAGCATGAAGAAGGCTAGAAAGTTTACTTTCGTTCTTAGCACGTTCAACGGCAACCGAAGATAGTTTGTAATTGGGGTTTTCAGTTAGGTTAAGCCTTAGATTTGCTTTATTTGTTTTAATAAATAAATGTTTTTCACTGAGATATTTGGTTAAGTCTGTTTCTAAAATTTTTGTTAGACTAACAGAATCGCTTACATAATAAGATAAAAACGCCTTTGCATTGTCTTTATCTCGAGTTAGTTCAATTTGTCGGTCTAGTGAGATTGTTCCTTCGATTTGCAGTTTAAGTGTTTTATCTAGAGCAGAACTCCCAGTGGCAAAATTGGAAGCAGAAATAACTTTTTGGCTCTCTAAAGTCTTTTGAATCTGGCTGTTTAAATTAATTTTTAAGTTCGCACTTCTAAATCGAATTAATTGGGAGAGATACTCTAACAAAAATTGATTTTTTCGAGATTTGGAAAAATGTAAAAACTCAATTTCCTCAAGTTTCCTCACTTTCCCCTGCAAAGTCAACCTTCCCGGAAAAGGGATCTCCTGAGAAATGCTATACTCAATGCCTGTCATACTTGGTGTATCATATGCCCTGTTGTTAAGGGAGTAAGATCTCGTTGGATAGTTGCGAAACGAAATCCCTATTTTCGGATCAGGGTATGTGGTCTCATGGCCTGCATTCGCATGTTTGGATTTTAGCTCTGCATCCAGCGCGCGAATTTCAGGATGAGAAGAAATTAAAGAATCCAAGAAAGGCTCAATTTCTTGCCCCTTAATAGACGTCGCAAATTGTAAAATCGAAATAATAACCAGACGCTTCATCAAAATCCTCCAGTGAAACATACATAATCAACTTAACAGACTAAAAGTCAGTGTGTGAGAATATATTCAGAGAAGTAGATGAATCGTTTCTAAATATGAATCGTCTGAATTTCTTAATCGTATTTTTGGTACAAAGACAAATTCAAGAAGGGGTTTTTCTAAGTCAAAACTTACATAAGTTGAAGTGATAAAAGTAAGCTGAGCAAAAAATATACTTACGAAATCAGAAGCAGATTTAGAAATAATAACAGGTTTCGACTTGGCACACTCACAACTATCTTTGGCTGTTTGATTTTCTTGATGGCACTTAAGAATACTTTTTTTAACATTGGCTTTGGTGAGATGACAAATTCCAGTAAGCTTCATTTGATCGCTACAATCCGAGCCAAAAGGAATAGCAATCATTAGAAATAGAACCAGAAACCTACGCATGGTATTAGTATGTGGATGTTTCTGGAATTTGGCAACAAATTTTCAGAAACATCTTAGAAATTTTTAAGACTATAAAGTAACTTTGAACAATTAGGTATTTTGGAGAGTATTTAGTTTGGAACCGTTTATTACATCAGGATGCCATCGTGAAATTGTTAATTTAAAGAATTGACATCTAAAGATAGGAGAGATTTTCCTATATGCTACATTTTGATCCAAGTTTGTTTATCTTTTATGCTCTGGCCGATTTATATACTCGTAGATCACTTTTCGTTTTAGTTGCGTTATTATCTACAAACTCTGTTAGGAAATATTTGGAGAGTTTTATTTCCTAATTGCATGTTTTCCATTTGTATTAGCCCCAACAGGATCATTAAAGTATGAAAGTACCTTACAAACGAATTGAGATTAAACTAAAGTTAACTTGCAATTTCTGCATACCCAGGATTATTATTTTTCAAGTTAACTTTAGTTTAATTTTCTTTCTGATGAAGGTACGATTGTGCATCAATTAGTTCCATCTATTTCAGTTAACTTACACGTTCGCTCATACAAAACCCGGAATATTTTGTTTATAAAAATTAGTCTGTATTTTCCAAATGTTTTTTTGAGAATCCTTTCCTACCTAACTTTCGATTTACATCCTTCAAGACAAAACCAATAGTATAGACATTGGCTCTCATTAGTCTTCCTTTCACTAATTGATCTGTACATTCGTCCGATCAATAAATCCTTCTCAAAGGAAGCAAAACTTTGAAACTACCTAATAATACTTTTGGTTTCCGTATTCTTAATATTGAAGGTTATCTGTTGTTCCACCTAACTCCCAAACATAGGCCGAAGTCTCACCGTAAAATTTTCCCAAAAGATCCGATCCTGTTTGGTCAAATTCTCTGGTCCAAGGGCCGACTGGATCCGAATGCGAGTCGAAGGTGCCAATTGGTTTGTCCAATGCAAAAACTCTTTCCAAACATCCAAAGGATTCTTTGTACTTATGTTATGTACTTTTGTTATAATAGGTACAAAAGGAACTGCTGTAACTTCCGAATCTGCCTTGGATTTTTGTAAGGGAGCACTCGTCTTTGTTTCCACTTCCGGTTCGGATACAATTCCTAAGCAATATGACAATTCGCGTCTCCTTCCATCGAAGGAAAGTTGTGCGACATAGTTTCGTTTTCGAAGTTTAGAAATCATGCGAGAGATGGTATCGGGTTTTTTTCCAAGCAGTTTCGCAAAGTAAGTGTTCGATGCAAAACACCCTTTCGCCAATGTCAACGATCGAATTTCTGAAAGCAGATACTTTTCTGAAACACTCAAATCCACAAGGCATTCAATCTCCCTGGGAATCCAAATTCCTGTTCGGTTGGTTTTCATTTTAGGTTCCTTCTTCCAAATGAACACTGACTCCGGCTACGAGCATCTGGTCGTTTCTATGCCAATGCATTCATCGAACGCATACCTCCCCTACTCTACCTTCCATTGGTCTTTCAAAATGAGACAAACCTTCGGTCCAAGTAAAATCGAGAGATGGGAAAGTTCTTTCGAACGTTCCGTCGGAACTTTTTTTAGGAATTCCGAGTTAAGTCAAAACGGCTATGTGGTAGAGCCGTGCCCGGCAGTGTCCACCGAACGATCTCTAAATGTACTGACGTCGATAAACTGTCAATAAGTAAAAGAGACATAAATCTGGAATTTTAAATGTAACCCAAACGAAAGTTCGGAGGTTGTGCAAAGGTGAGTTGGTTTTGAAGGAGAAATTTGCCCTGGTTGGCTACCACACCTTCCAGGGCGTTTGACTTAACCCGATTAAGGATTACTTACAAACAACCCTAACCGAAGTACCAAAACAGTACAAGCATTTTTTTTGTTAAAAACGTCGGTAAGCCTAGTTCGTTAGGTGAAAGGATATTTTCTTCTTAAAAATGGCGCCTCACATTTGTTAGTATTTTTGAAATGGATTGTCGACGTGACCGCGCTTTCCGCTCCAATCTTTCCGAATCAAAATTAAAATCATAATCGGATTCTTTACCGGAAAGGATTTCCGCTGCAATCGCTGGCGCATAAGCTCTCACTCAGCATGGAAGTTGAAACGATTTTTTATCCATTACGTGATCTCGCAATGGATTACTTTTTATTCTCTGGCAAACAAACAATCCGATTGCAATCCGCAATACAACCTTGGCGCGCCGACTCCAAAGATTTCCCCCGGTTCGTATACACATACACCGAACTTGTACAATTTGACATACACTCTTGTTTCTCTTTGCAGTTCATGTTGCCATTCCCACCGTATGATTCGTAAAACGGATGAACCGGTTCTTCCTTGGAAAAATCTATTGGCCCATTTCCTTTCTGTTTGTCTGAAAATACGGCAAGTGGGAATAGAAAAACGAGGATTGGAAGAAGGATGTATTGTTTCATTAGTTGTTCTCCGATTTTTTTCATTTGTTTAAAGTTACGGCTTTCTTTTGCCGTTTGAAGGAAACGTTTTTTCGCTCTCCATCTCATCTAATCCTTCTTTAAAGTAAGTAACTATCCCGCAGCTATCAGGTTTTCCTTCAAAACCAATGATAAGCACTGGACCGATCGGTGCCTGCATGACAGAACAGGAAACTTTATTAGTCACTCCTTTGCAGGGACCATCTAAAGGTTTTAATAAACTATACTCAACTTCATTTTCGCTGATGATTTTAATATAACCTGGAATCTTTCGGATTCCATATTTTTTGGCCATCATGGTCCCTTCTTCAAAAGTCATAGCATACTCTATGTTTTCTCCATCAAAAGTATATTCCACTAATGTAGAGGGGTCTTCAATCACACCCTTTCCTTTTAAAAGATCCAGTACTTCCTTCCATGATTTTGCCTGTTTCACTATTTCGCAGGGATGATCCTTTTTGTTTTTTAAACAAGAAGGGTATTCTTTTTCATTACCTTTTCTGTAGTCTTCACATTTACCTCTATCAATCTCTTTCGAAATGAGAGGTAGCATGGATAAAGCCAGAACAAGATATAATATATAAACTTTCATAGGATTCCCCAAAAATTTAATTTCTATGTAAAAAGCATCTCCCAATCGAATTTAGCATCCTTTTGGTATTGTAACTGCCTAAAATTGATCTCATATCAGTATTCTTCCGCTGAATCTAGAGAATTGTCATTAGCATTGGTCAATGAACAATTGAGTAAATGTCTATGTTTCCAGATTTTTTATTGCATTGTTCGAGTTTATAAGCATTGTAAAGGCATTCTGTGTAGATTTTGTCTAGGCTACTTCCATCAGGATTTACAATTGGATTCGTAATCAAACCACCAATACAAAAATCTCGAAATCGTGTTTTTGCATCGTCTTTGCATTTTTCTTCGCTATTATTTCTGCAGTTTAACAAAATTGAGATTTGGATTGCAAACAGGAAAATCAGAACTAGCAATTTCATGGTTTTGCAACTTAAACGTAGGTAAAAAATCTTACAATCCCAAAACAGAGGTTGCTTTGAATAGAAAGATGAATAGCGACTTTCCTCGTATCCTACCAAGGTATCACCGTGATCCTTTGGTTTTTTGTTCTCCCGAAGAATTAAAATTTGAATTTATTCCGATTTCATTCTAAGTTGGTTCTCAATGAAAATTATCACTTCGGCAAGTTTGAAAGGTGGCGTTTCCAAAAGCACAATTTCTATTTTTTTGGCATTGGCAATCAGCCAATTGAAGAAAAAGGTTTTAGTGATCGACTTGGACCCTCAGTCATATTCCCTTACTGACTTTTTCCTGCGTGATCTTTCCATCGAAGAAATTGATAAAAAAAATGCCTACCAAGCCTTTTCCGATCGTAAACAACTAAAAGAATGTATGTTCCAGTCTCAAGGGATCACGGTGATACCTTGCTCTCCAGATTTACAAGATTTGGGATCCGAAACTCAAAATGATCCTGGTTTACTCCTTCGTTCCAAAAAGGAAATTTCTGCTTTGCCTTTCGACTATGTCATCATCGACACCCCACCATCTCCAGTGTATGAATTCAAAATTGGACTCTATGCCGCCGACATTGTTCTCTCTCCACTCACGTATGATCGTTGGAGTTTGTCTGGTCTTCTTAAAGCCAAAAAACAAGTGGATCTCATTGGTCGATCTGGGTTAAAAACTCCGAAACACATTGCCGTTCCTTCTATGGTTTCCGACAAAACTAAAGATGATGTTGTCGACATCCTGAAAGAAGGAAAATTCAAATACACAAAATCGTTTATCACAAGATCGGCCGCTGTGCAGTCAGCAATTATGAAAGGCAATCTTCTCAAATCAGGATCCAAGTCCGAACAAGAATTTAGTTCCTTAGCAAGTGAGGTGATTTCTTTATGAGTGCAAAAACAAAAAAGTCTGCCATGTTCGAGTCCCTTGGACAAAACATTTTAGTATCCAACAAAGAATCCTTTTCGCTCCAAAACCAAACAAACAAAAACTGGGAACTGAGTCCTGTTCGAAATGCGAATGTTTCGGAACTTCTCGATCATCCCGATAATATCAAGTTCTTTGACTATTGGGATAAATCCAAAAAAGAAGATGAATTGGCTTGGTCACGTTTTGTCGACCGAATCAAAAAAGGGGGAATCCATGATCCTCTCATCGTATTTGGTCCAAGAGCAAACGCCGTTGGATTTTCTTTAAAACCAAACACTCTTATTACTGGCCACCGCCGTAAAAAAGCCCTGAAGGAACTCGGCATCACAGAAGCACCAGTTCGTTACATTGAAGGAAAAATCACCCTTCGCGAATTAGAAGTTTTGATGTTGTCGGACAACTTTGACAGACGGCAAATCAAAGACCCGGCACAAGTCATCTACATCTTAGTGAATCTTTTTCCCGACACATTCCAAAAAGACAATCGTGGTGGAGATCTATCTTCCAAGGATAGCAAAACTCTTGCCGAGATTTCAAAAACACATGGAATCTCTGTTCCTCAACTCAAACGTTACAAGGCCGTTTACAGAGAAGCCTTGCGACTCGCACAAGGTGCAAAACAATCCAATCCTGGACCAACCGAATTCAAACAAGCTCTAAAAAACTTAGCAAACAAACGAAAGGCCACTCCCAAACAAAAACCAAAAGTGGACATCAAATCTCAGTTTGTGAAGAAGTTTCCGTTTTTACATTCCAAACTAACGAAAGCGGAACAAACAAAACTATTTCAAGCCATCGAAAAAATGGTCAATGTATAGTGTTGGAAGTTTGGCTTCTTTAAACTAAAATATGCTGTCCAAGGGATTCTAAATGAGGCCCGGATTTGATTCGGTTTGTTTGCTTTAAGATATCATTCTCAATTTTTAAAATCAGATCGAGGCAGAAAAATGAAAAAGATTTTTGTATGTATAGTAGTTTCGATGACCTCTTGTAGTTCATTGACCTTGGTCTCTCCAGGAATCACTTCGGAACATCGATTGAACCAAAGTTCGAATCTGAAATTTGAAGAATCTTCCTTTTATGGAACGAATATCTACCAATTAAATGGCTTCTATATCGAGAAAGAAAATACGAACCTGGTTTTAAATGATCCAAATAATATTCATCATTCAAAGTTTAAGGATCAATTTGAAGCGAATATTTCAGAAGAGGATATACTAATCCTAGTCGAAGTCTGTTTTGATAAAGATAAATTCAAACAAAAGACATTGGATTTAGATCTATACCAATTTGAACTGAATGGGAATCCTTCGAATGATACATTGGAAGTCATATATCCATATTCTTTTCGTATGAAAGGGAATCGATACCAATTAGAAAGACCGATACTGATCAATGAAAATTATCCGAACCAAAAAAATGTGATCAAAACCGCAGATGAATTTGTTACCTGTTCCAGAACCTTTTTGAAATTTAAGAAAGAATTCCAGAAGGATGGAAAGAATATTATAAAAATTATGACCCCAAGAAAATCTGTTAGCACATTTGAATTCTACATTCATAATGGAAACTTTCTCATTCAGAAAAGTGACGATATAGAGCTAAAAGTAAAAGTCAAAAGTGAAGTGTAAAGACCTCGGGCATTATTACGAGGGAATGCGACGGAATTAATTCGGATAAAATCAGCCGGTTCATTTCTATGTGAGTTACATTTCTTCTATGGAATTATGTCTCTTTAGTATATGCTTTTGTATAGAAAGGCACATCGGTAATACTCTAGATCACTCACATGGTTGACACTTAATTTATTAGGGGAGGGGATTTGGCTATAGTATTGAATACTATTTCTGAGAAATTTAATTTGCTTCTATTGTTTAAAATAATTTGTTCAGAGAATATTTAAGTGGAATTTTGTACTTTTCAAGAACAAATAAGTTAATTGAGAAAAAGGATTAGTTCGTATTTTCGAAATAAATTTTTCCAAATTGAAAATCCATTATTTCAATTCTTTGAATTCGATATTGTCTGTATGAGGGAACACTCTTGCCAGAAAAAACTTTAAATTGCGTTCTGATCAATTTTTTTACTATTTTCTCTAATCATTTTTCAATGCTCCTCACCTATATACAAAGAGCATGAAATGGAAGTGATAAACGGTTCCAGTTCGGACTACGGCTATCTTCGTTTCAATAATAACCTCAATGATGGAGTCGCGGTGATCCAAACTAAAATTTTCAAAGATCTAACGAAATGCCATGGGGATTACATTTGTTCCGGAGAGGATCATATCAAGCAATATGCGAACCTTCGTCCCACCAATACTTCTTTTGCGGTTCCCTTAAAAGTTGGTGAGTATTATGCCAATTCGAAACTCATATACAGTGAAATGTCATTTTTTAACTGCAGGAAAAGTGAAGTAACAATTTATCACGGTTTCCGATTCAAAGAAGTCTATGACCCAAACCATCCATCCGATCGATACTCGAAAAATATTTGTGAGTTATTAGATCGAAATAAAGTCGTTTGTCCTTCAGTTAAAATTTCCAAAAAAAGGGATCCATGAGACAACAATCACAAAAGTAGAAGAGAGAGGTAGATCGTTATCCATGGGTCATTTGTTAGATGCCAATATTGTATTTTCTACATTTAATTTTCTGTTTTGTGGGCCGGTATCGAGACAGATTGATTTTTTGGAGGTGAGGAGTAATGTATTTCCTTAGTTGGATATTCGAAAAATTGCTAAACCAAAAATTGTTCTCAGAAAATATCATAATAATGTTGCCTGAGCTTGATATTTCTCATTAAACGATAATAATCATTTATTATTCTTTGTGCCATAGAATGTAATTTATTATTTCTCAATAACAAAAAAATTCTTGTACTTTTTCACATTCCATTGTTTCCTTGAATTGTCTTAGGTGAAGATCCAAAAAGACGCGATTCCCCCTCGAGTTTGCCCTCTTGGGGGACCTTTCTCCTTCCCCCGAAATCTCCCAAATTATGTCTCATTGTGGTTGACAAAATCCGACCTTTAGATTTAGGTTTTACTGTCCGGTAAAAGGCATTTGTCGGATGAGGTAGGCAAAGACCTCGGATCACTTCACCTAACTTGATCCCCCGCCACAAAAAGGAAGTTAAATGGTTTAGCCGAAGGCGTGTCTAGGCAAACCGAAGGGACAATATGAGACAAGGAATTTGGATCCCAGCTCGCATTGAGAGTAGGAGGGACCTTTCCATTGCGGAGAAGGTAATTCTTTCTGAAATTGAAAGTTTTACCTCGAGTGGAAAGTGTTTTGCATCGAACGAACATTTTGCGAACCTCTTGGGTTTGAAACCAGATACAATTTCGCGTATGATTTCCAGATTGAAAAAACGAGGATTTGTCGTTCAAACAGGTTTTGATGGCCGAAGACGCTTCTTGTCCTTGGGGTCTGCTTTGGATGAAAGTACGAAGCTAACAGAAAAGACGATTATCACTTCTCAAGCCAGCTCAATTGTCTTTTCCTCTCCAGCCTTGGATGAAACAATATCTCCTCTACAGAAGAATTCAATAATTAATAAAAAAGATTTGTATAAAGAGATGTTAGACAAATTCCCTGACGCTACTCGAAAAGCAGTGGAACGTGTTTTATTTGAAGGAGAGACTCCCATTTCGAAGCACTTGGCAAGAATCGTAAATTCGATAACCGCCGTTGTTGTAGGAGATGGGTAAAGATCGGATAGAAACTTATTTTTTCTGTCACGATTGTGATTTTTGCTTTCCAATCTCCAATAAGTATACTAAAATATACTTACTGGAGATACTTGTGAATGTATAAAACTCACCAACTTGTCATGGAAGAACTTTCTTCTTATTCCTCTCCAAAAGCAAAATTGAGTAAAATGATCAAATCAAACGAGATCATCCATCTTAAACGAGGAGTATTTTTAGATAAAAATGATACATCGTATTCTTTGTTTAGTATTGCATCGGTTTTATATGGTCCATCCTATATATCATTTGAATCGGCTCTGGCCCACTATGGTATGATCCCTGAAAGGGTTAAGGGCATAACTTCGGCAATTTATAACAAGAAGAAGAATAAGGAATATCATACACCTGTTGGTAACTTTTATTATTTTTATCTCCCAAAGTCTGCATATCCATTTGGCATCGTACGCAATGAGGAAGGAGGTCAAGGTTACTTAATCGCTACACCAGAGAAGGCAATTCTAGATGTAATTTATAAAAATTCAAAGTTGAAAGAAATAAATGAACTTAGGGAATTTCTTGTCGAAGATAAAAGAATTGAAGAGGGAATGTTATCTCGATTAAACAAAATTGAAGTCACTAAACTTTGTCCAATTTACAACCAACGTCAATGTCTATTGTTACCTAAAATGCTAAGAAAATATTATGCATAGTGCTATTGAAAGTATGCTTCAAAAGTATCAGTGCAAGACCAATGATGATTACAAAAATGCTCTAAAAGAAATCATACAAGAAGTTGCCCTCCTTGGGCTTTTTAGAGGCGGCTTCTTTAAATATGCAGCATTTTATGGAGGAACAGCACTTCGAATTTTTTATAACTTGGATCGTTTCTCTGAAGACCTAGATTTTAGTTTATTGCGTAAAAGCAAAAAGTTTCAACTCCAAGATCATTTGCGATCTCTCGAAGATGAATTGGGATCTTATGGTTTTGATATGTCTGTCGAAGTAAAAACAAAAAAAATAGAAAGTCAGATCCAATCTGCTTTTATTAAAGGTGGAACACTGGTGCACCTAATTAAGATCAATACCAATCAGAATCTTGGACTTCAAATTCCAGAAAATGAACAATTGAAAATTAAATTAGAAATTGACATTGATCCACCGGCAAAGGCATCTTATGAAACAAAATACCATCTAACGCCTATTCCTTTTCCTGTTACCTTGTTTACCAAGCCATGTTTATTTTCAGGCAAAGTGCATGCAGTTTTATGTAGAGATTGGAAATCTCGAGTCAAAGGTAGAGATTTTTATGATTACGTTTGGTATTTAAAAAACAAAACACCGGTTGATTTAGACCATCTCAAAGCGAGGATGGTGCAATCTGCTCATTTAAAATCAAAAGATAAATTCAATATATCGATTTTAACGGAGATGCTGATCGAGAGATTCAAGTCCGTTTCCATTTCACAAGCTAAGACAGATATTCTGCCTTTTGTTTCGAACTCTCAGGAATTAGATGTCTGGTCAACTGAGTTCTTTATACAGATTACAAAAGATCATTTAAAGTCCGAATAGAGCGAAAATTACAGCAATCCAGCTAAGTGGACTTGTTACCACTAAAGGTAAGATTAAAAATAGACCAGTAAAATGGTCAATTAACTGGAATTAAATGCATCATGAACATAATAAGGACCTATTCTCGTTTGGCAAAAAAAGCTGGTTCTCTTTTAAGAAAGGAAATCCAACTGACACGGAAAGAAAAGGCCTGGTCGGAACGAATACTCCCTGAACGGATTGGAATCTATCGTACTACCTTACGAAAAATTGAAGCAGTAGATATGACTGTGGCTATTGGATTGGTATTGGAAGCGGTCGTCATCCATGGAACATTCATCGGAGGTGAGAGACTCAAAGCATTATTAGAAGAAAAAGAAACTAAGTTGTGGCTGTGTTTACATCGACTGCTTACTATTATCATATCGTGAAAACCAAATATATTGCTATTTTCAAGGCCAAGTTGATTGGGATTGATGTCGCCGATGTCAATCCTACAAAAGCCACAAAAAAGGATTGAAGGACTAGGAAACGAATTGTATCGGCTCGCATTTTCTTTGCAACTCGATGAGATGTAAGCGCGTTATGCAAGTTATGAAAACCTAGGTGAAATCATCTGGCACCGATTTGCTTCTCCGAAGGAAACATTGGAAGAGCTTTTAAAGAGATTGGTCTTCAATGTTCTTTCAGGGAATACCGATGACCATGCAAGAAACCATGCTGCCTTTTGGAATGGCAAATCACTCAGTTTGACACCAGCCTACGATATTTGCCCGCAAGCAAGATCGGGTAACCAAGCAACACAGGCCATGCTCATCACTGGAGAAGATAGAAGGAGCCAAATTCAAGTCTGTTTACAAGCGAGAAATCAGTTCCTTCTTTCGAAACAAAAAGCGACTGAGATTGTAAAACACCAAATACGCACGATCGAAAAAAAATGGAAAACGGTTTGTGAGGAAGCAGAGCTAAGCCAAGTCGATCGAAACCTTCTTTGGAAACGGCAATTTCTAAATCCGTTTTCATTGGAAGGAGTGAAATTTTAGCGTTCCTATAAATTTAAGAATCTTTAAACTTAAATCATATGTTGCCAATCTTATAAATATATATAGGTGATACTAACTAAAAGAATCTCTTTTCTACATTTACTTTAAAGAAATTCAAATTTAAAAATTAGAATATTGATTTAGAATCGTACAGCATTTTCAGCACCTAATCTCGATTAGGAAAGAAAATCCATCTCTAAAATTCGACAAAAACGACTCGTTACCTGTCGAATTTGTCGAAATTGTCGAATTTATACACCAAATACAGCAAAGGGATTCAGTTCACAGGGATTGAATTTCTAGGGGTGCTGCATTGGTTCCAAACGATTTGATCATGGGAATTCGTGTCTGAAACTGGAATGCTACTGAGAATCGGTTCTTTCGTTTGGTAAGGGTTAGAACTTTTCTTTTTTTTCTTTTGTTCCTTAGGGAAACTGAATGTTTCAAAAGGAGGAATAAACGTTCTTAAATAATAAGGCATAGACTTCCGTTTATGGATCCAGTGCAACATGCAAATGACGCGATGGAATAATTCAGAATTGAGTTCTGTTTCAGGGAATCTGCGATAAATCCTCTTCATGAGGCGTTTGCTCCTTTTGTGGTCAGGTTCTGATACAAATCCAAAAGAAGACAAATCCCAATCAAGTTTATCCAGTTCTTGGCCATGTTCAGGTGATTCTTCTCGTCCGCAGTATCCAAAGTATGCGACACCATCTCCTTTTATTTTCTCCATCCATAGCTTATTTGGCTTCCTTTTCGGACCATTTTCTTTAGGCCGATTGAACAATGATTTTGCTAATTCTTCTCTTAGTATCCTTTTAAAGTTTCTCACTTCTCCTTTCGGGATTAAAACATAACCATGGAGGTGAGGATTGTACTGCCCATCAATTCCATTGCCTTCAAAAGTCATGATTGGTATCTCTAATCCATAAATATTATACCCGTAAACTTCAAAATTTATTTGTTTTAATGCTTTTTGAAGTGCCACTTTCAATTCCTTCATATCCGCTTCTTTATCACCTCTCTTTACTGTGAATGCATATCCCATGTATCCAATCTTACTATATACTTCATGGTTTTTTTTATTATACTTCTTTAGACAATTCCAAGTGATTCTGTTCGTGACTCGTTTAACATGCCTTATGTTCATTGATTCTTTTCCGTACTCTCTTTGAAGTTTATCCCATCTTCCTTCACAGATATTGACTATCCTGTTCCTCTTAAACCTTTCTTTCGCTAATTCCTGTAGGCATAGCTCGACCATATACGGCCCTCCCGCTTTTAAAACTTCGAAAGTCCGACAACAGATCACGAAGACTTTGGGTCATCGCACTTTCTGGGGTTTTCAAAAGGAGGGCTTTTAGGTCGCCAAGTGATCACCTTGACTAAATTCTATAAAGAAATCGAATATCGGAGAACCGATATCGCATATTTATTGAATTTTTTTTACTTTTGCTGTACGAAAAATTTTTTAAGAATCTCAAATTATTAACTTCATAAAACGGGGTCTTAAAAATGTGGTAATTAATATTATTATAATAAACTTATGTAATTTGATTCCATACTGCTGCATTTGATGCATTTAGTATTGGATTTGATAGGATGGATTTTTTTATTTCCGGGGTTCTTCCGAGTATATACTCGGAGAAACCCCCACTTACGCTAACGCATATTATGTGCTGCAATTGCTGCAACTACAAAAGATCTCTGAAAAAAATCAGGGAATCTGAAAAGAGAAGGTCTCACTAAGTGCTAGAATCCTTAATTTCTTCAACATTTTCTGAAGTGGAGGTCTTCTCTTCATATCCTGCTTGGCGTAGCATCTCGTGAATGCGAATGGATTTATGCCTCTCCATTTTAATTTCATCGAGTGCTTTCTTGAATTTCGGATCATTTTTCGACCATTGTGTAATGATCGTGTGGTTCCTTTTTAATCGAAATGCGGTCTCACGGTAGCTGTACCTTTTTTTGATAAAGTACAAAGCGTCCAACTTTTCAGCCGAAAGTTCTGGGTAGAGAGTCTCGAGAATTTCACTGCTCTTCTCAAATGCCTGCAAAAGCAGCAATGCATTTTGAACTTTCTCCAGGGTCTGATCTCTGCTATCTAATAGATTTTCCATATCTATTCTCCTAATAGTTATAATTACCTAGATTTTACAAAGTTTTCGGATATCGGAGAACTCCGTTTTGCGATTTATCGAAATTTGATGAAAAAAAATTGGGGAAATGGGAATTTTTTCAGTTTTTTTGAAATTCATTCCGCTTGGGTGAAAATGGGCAATTTTATACCAAAAATAGGACCAGATCGGGTATATTTTAATAAAATTCTATCATTTCAGCAAGTAAAAAGCTGATTCATCGGATTATCGATATTTGGAGAAATTGTTATCAATGTAGGATAGATTCCGTTCGTATTCGTAAGCGAAATGAATGGCTTGGAGTTTGGCTTATCTGTACCCATTTGGGATCATTGGAGATTTGGATTCCAATTACAAGGGAATCCATTTACCTTTTAGCATAAAAAAAATTTTTTTTAGGAAAATAGTACGAAGAAAAAAATTGGGATCGAACTCGAATTACTTTGAACCAAGAATCGACAGCGACATTCTCGAGTAGTAGGGGGTGGATGTGATGGAAAGGGGAGTGAGGATTTGAAGTGGAAAAACTCTTGAGGGTATAGCTCCGCCCCATGAGTTACAGAAAGGGATTTGGATGTTGGAGAGAGAGGTAGGAAAAGAAAAAATGTTAGACTAGTTTGATCATAGCATAGGCCTATAATGATTTAGAAAATCGTTGTTATGTGCCGTCTGAGAATTATTTTGAGATTCGTAAAAGTTTCTCCATATCATTTTTGTCTTCAAGAATATGCATTTTTCTATGACAGTTTGGACAAAGAGCAACAGTATTTTCAATTGAATCCTCACCATTTCTTGCTAGCCAAATAATGTGATGTACCTCTAAGAAAGGGTTTCCTTTGTTATCTAAGAAGGGTGCATTACAGTTGCAGAGTTCACATTTACCATCAGCCCTTCTTTTAACGTATTCTTTTAGAATCGAATTTCTTTCATAAAAAATGGATGAGATTAGTCTTTTGCTGGGAGGTTTTGGTTTATAATTATCTAGCAGTTGTTTGATTTCTGTTGAACTCTTACTATTAATTTCTGAATCCGATAAATTCTCTTTATGTTTTAAATATTCAAGTTCTACTAGGTAGTTGTGTTCAATTTTTTCTAAAGGAAAGATAATTACTTCTCTATTTTTTCCTTCGATATCTTTCTGCTTTTCTTTTAATAATTCACCAGTAAATCTAACTTTTCCATGGTAGAAATATTTTTTGGGATTAAAAACTTCAAATAAGTGTATTTGCAATCCCGTTTTAATTGACTCAGCTAAATCGGCATTTTGTTTTTCTAATTTTTGATCACCTATTTTACCCGTTCCCGTGTAATATAATACATTTCCATCCCAACGGTCTGTATAAAATCCTTTATATGGATCCGAGATGAGAACTAAAAGATTATTTTTTAAACTTTTTCTCATTCCTCCCATATTACCGACTTCAAATATCTTCGTTAATTGTTCATTTGAAATTTCTTGTCCTATTTTTAATTCTATCATATTCATTTATTCCATATGGTGTATATAAAAAGACTTACCAAAGTTGACCTACCTAAACTCCAAGAATCAGGATGTCAGAAACTCGGTCGCATATTGTAAATGTAAATTTGAAAAGGGGGACAATGGATCGTTGTCTAAATAAGAGTATAGTACTACAGCGATACAGCAATTCGACGTTATGTAAAGTTTTTAATTTTCTAAATCACTAGAGAGAATTAAATCTATCCAATAATCTTTTTTTTGTTTTTTCAATTTTTCGTCGAAAAGAAATTTTTCTATGAGTTTGCGTAATATATTCTTACCATCTGATGCTTGATCTAATAAAAAAAGGTCAGTCGATGTATTTGTGCCAATTCCGCCGTGAACAATTTTGTTTCGAGTATTGAAAACGGATTTTAAAGTGTTGTAGTTTTCTTTCCGTTTTTCCTTTTCAAATAAAAATGCATAGTATAGAGACATTTTAAATGTTTGTTCTCCCGTGTCTGTAGGATTAATGAGTGATTCGATTCCAATTATAGAATCAATCAATGAGTCAATTGGAGATAAGCGATTTTCGGAGTCAGTCAATCTTGCAATAGCAATATTAAGTTTATTTGGTCCTTTTTTACCTAATTCTTCATAAATTTTCTCTATATATTCAGATTCTGATTCAGTTATTACATTGACTTGGAGATATTGATATTGACATGAAGAATAATATAAATTATTTAAATTTGGAATAAAATCAGGTGAATATTTGAAAAATTTTCCTAATATTTGAATACTTCCTTTTTTTACAATATGAATAGATTCTAGAATTTTTTTGATTTCTTTGTCTAATGATTCCAAAACATAACTTTGGATATCTTCTATAGGGTTAATTGAAAAAGTTAGTTTTGTCTCTGTTTTATGCGTTATTCCGATAATCGAATAAAAATTTGGATTTATTTTTAGTTGGTCAAATAAATAGTCTATTGTTAATAGGCTGGATAATTCTTCATCTGATAGTTTTTTTAATCTAAAATTATGGTTAAAGTCAATAATTTGATTTTTATTTTTAATATGAAGGCCGTTTAGTAATACAATTATTTCTAAGTCAACTTTCTCTGTTAATAGAATTTGTTCGACTTCGTAGTATATTCTATTTATTTTTTCTTTTAATTTTGATGCATTCTTTTCTTTTACTATAAATTTACAAATTTTAAATAAGAATGAATCAATTTCTGGAAGCTTTATGCATACTCCTGAATAAGTTAGGTATCCAAATAGTTGTGGTGTTTCGTTGTTAAGGATTTTACTTAATTCGTGAAAGCCTTTTTCCTTTTCGATTTCTTCTTTGAACTTCAAGGAAGAACGAAATCCTTTGTAAAACACTTCATTGCTTGCTATTCCATTTTTTATTACGATATGTTCATTTTTTCTATCAAGAGCTGGGATTTTTTTAAATACCTTAATCGATATTATGATTAATCTTTTAAGTGCTTCTTTGGATTTTTTGTTCATACAAATATTCGTGTTTAAAGAACTTCGCATACAAGCTAGACTTACCGAAGTTCCCCGATTCTGAGTCCAGGAAGGGAGGTTAGGGACTGGCATGATGCTTGCGTAAGCATAGCGAATGCCAGAAGTGGAATTTGCCTCAGGCCGAGCGAGGGCTTTTCCCGATGCGAAGTGGCAATCGATAGTTAGGCGTAATGTCAAATTTTACTTAAATTTTTTCTTTTTAAAATATTAATCAAAATATCTATTTGCAATATGCATAAAATAACTTGGAAATTCCTTAAGTAAATTTATAACATCTTCTCGATTTATTTTTAAGGTATTTATCAATTCAGATCTTCGTTTGTCGTCGCCAAATTCTTTTGCAATTGATTGACATATTATTCTATCCGAGAAGCCCAATTCATAAGCTGAAATGGCAGTTACGGTATTAATTCCATATTTTAATTTTTTTTGGAATAAATTTATTCTGTTTGTGAAATCTTTCCTAGTATCGTCATCTTCAATCAGGATGAATTCTGAAATAGCATTCATGATCAACATAGCATCGAATGATATTGCTTTTTCAAAAACTTCGATAATATGTTCGATTTTGAAATCCCGCTTTTGAGTACCTGAAATCATTTTAGTTTTACTCTTTATTATAAAATTTAATATTTCAAAATAAGGACTGCCTGATATCCACATCAGAACGGAATGCTTCAATACTTCATTGTTATCAAATTTTTGAAATATTTGGGTATTTATTTGTTTTATTAATAAAGGCCAGAGTAAATTTATAAATTCATCATCGGTTTGTAAATTTAATAGGAGAACAGTATTTTCTTTTACCCAATTTTCAATAAATATCGAATCTTGTAAACCATACAAAGATCGACCAAATTTTTGTCTTTTCTCTGGTTCGGGAATTAAGTTAGCAATATTCTCAGCTAACAAACAAAATACTAAAATTAATTGTTCTTTTTCTTTATCATTGGCTAGGTAAAACCCGAGAGTTGATTTAGACAAAGTGATTACTTCTGTGATAAAATCTTCTGTGTTCGAAAAATCCACGTTTGCAAGTAGAAAATTTTCTATACTCGCTATGATATTCATTTTCCATTTAATTTGATTTTGGACGCCAGTTAAAGAAAATAAATCAGATTTATGTTCAGTATGTATTTTTAAAGCCAGCGTTTTTATATTATCAGGGTTTTTTATGTAGAGTCTAGTAAATGAAAGGGGTTTCATTACGATTTCTCTACTTTTATTATCATTTTCAATTGGTGTAAATAGCCCTAATAAATTGCTTCTACATGGTTCTGAATTCTCTGAATTGAGTATATCTTTGGCTTGGTTCCATCGCCATGATTCATTTTCTATTTTTCTTTTATCAAATAAGTTAGCATCTGAAAAAATAATACTTCCTTCTGTAAACATTCCTGATCTTCCTGCGCGACCAATTAAGTTATGAAAATCCCGTACTTTAATTTTATCCTGACCTTGATAAAGACCAGTGACAATTAAATATCGTAGTGGTAAATTAACTCCTTGTGCTAGCGTGGAAGTGCAGATAACGAAGCGAATTAAGCCACGTTGCATGGCGAATTCGACCGCCGATCTTATTCCTTGTGGAACAGATGCATGATGAAGAAAAATCCCATTTGCTGCGCAAATCGTGTTTATAGACGAATCACCTAAGTTTTTACTATATAAATATGTTAATTTAATTATTTCATTTTCGTCAGAGAATTTTATTGGTAAATTGAGAGTCAAATTTCTTCTTATGGTATCAATGGCAATTTCAGATATCTTGACTGCCGCTTCTTTAGTCCCACAAAAGATCGCAGTACCTCCATTTTTGACTAATTTTATTCCTAAAAATAATGCGATAGATTTGCCGTCCTCTCTTGTTGGAAAGAATCGCTCTTTTCTTTCTCTACCTATTTTGCCGAGGTTAATACTATTTATTATCCTAGGAACGTAAAAATCTCCTTGTTCCGTATTGTTATCAATAAACTCAATTCTTCCTAGTTTATCCTGCCAGCTAACAAAACCAATAGATCTCGTTGTAGTCAGTAAATTAGCACCTTCTACTATTTCTGATGTACCATTTAACCATTCGGCAATATCTCTTGAGTTTTTTATAACCGCAGAAATGAGCACCTTTTGAGTGTTTTCACTTAAATGAAGTTTGAGACTCGTTAATAATAATTCATATGTTACTCCACGAACTCCATTATCAAATTGATGTCCTTCATCAAATAACACCAATCCAATTAAGTCTGTAATTGAAGGTAGAAGATGCAATAAATACAAAAATTTTTCTGGTGTAACAATTAAGATATTTGGCTTAGTTTTCAGTTCTTCCAATTCAAAATCATTTTGAATTGCATCTGTTAGTTCGTTGATTATTAAATCTTCATCTTTGAAAGAATATTGCAGCGTATTTTTAATTTCATGACATAACGATCTAAATGGTGCAATGATAACCACTAACTTGGTATTGTTTCGGAAAATTGAACTTCTAATTATTAATTCGGTGGATTTTGTTTTTCCAGCACTCGTTGGCAGTTGAATAACCGCAGATTTACCTTTTAAAATACCTTTTGATCCGATAAGGTGTTGCGCTGGCCAAAATTCCTTTAAGAATCCTGGTTTTTTTATAATTGATTCCCAATATCCTATTTCGATCTCAGAGTATTTTGGAAGAGTCAGCCATGTTGAATTTCTTATTTTCGTTTTCACTATTGCGGCTATAAGATCTGCAAATAGTAACTCTCTCGAACTTCCAAATGAATATACATCATTTCTCAATTTAAGAGAAACTTGAATTAACCTATCGAAATTAGTCCCATTTAAATAGTACTGAGACATTAAGTCCGCTATTAGATTTACAGATTTATATAACTTATACTCATCTCCGAGAAGTAAGGGGCTTTCTAAATTATTAAGTAGTAGCCATAATAAAAGGTTTTCTAATCCATTTCCATCCAATGAAAGTAATGGATCTATTTTACCAGCCAAAACTAAGGAACTTCCAGGTGTGTCGCTAAGATAATATGCTGCGGATCCTACTAAACAAAGATAAGAGTTTAAACCGATATTTAGTTTAGCTTCATAATAGGAATCGAAAAATTGAGCCGAAAAGAATAATGTTTTCTTTTGTTCATTTTCCTGTTCAAGAACTAGATCATTGACAATAGCGTAAGCTATATCTCCTAAAATTCCTATTGTAAGAGAGAAAAGTTTTGCTGGATCTTGATACAAAGTAATATGATCTTCTTGTAGAACTTCATATTCATACATTTTTGCTTTGGATCTAGTAACGCCAAGCAATTGTTTTGATTGCTTTCTAGGCTTCATCGGCGGCTCTATTGAATAAGGAATGAACTAGTTTCATCATTTCATTACCTTTTATTACTATTAAATTGAGTATATTTCGGTGAGGATGTTTTGAGCAATCTGTTTCAGCGATTGTCGAGATATCAAATGTATTGATATCTACATGAGAGACCGCTCCGTAACGAAGTACATAAGGATTGTCAACTTCGTTTTGAAAACGAGTTACTTTTTGTACGTTTAAAAGTTCATTTTTGATTAAAAATTTTTGTTTCATTGCGTTCAATGATTCAGCTTTTCTAATAATGTCTTTTGCCGAATCATTTACCGCTAACTGTAAACTATCCGAAGGATCGTTACCTGAAAATTTTGCTTTTGATTCACAAATAATTAATTGATCATTTGGAGATTCAGAATCCACTTTTTCAAATAAAAATCCAATTGTGTCTGATCCTTTGCTTGATTCATTGCGTATATTTTTGTCAAAGTATCTCGTTCGTGGGACCCAATATCCAAGAACAAACTCCAAATAGTCGGCCGTAAATATTTCTCCAAAATCGCCAGCACGAATGCTTGGTCCTGGTGCAGTAGAAACATCTGGAAATTTTAAATTTAATAAATATTCTTTACGTGAAAAACCAGTTCCTTGTCTTAGTATGTCAATGTGTTCATCCAGGCAATAATGATTTCGAAAATGATTTGCCCAATCTGTTAAAACTGTATTATCTTCCAGATGATTTAATTCATAAATACTTATTTCTAGACCGTCTTTTGTCTTTATTGAATGATCCATTTTTACTAGCCAGCTAGATATGGTCGTTTTCCATATGTTTTGTTCTATTTCCATAAAAATGTTTATTGTTTTATGTTAAATTCTTTACTTTAAAATTCAAGTTGGTAATATTTGAGTAGTTTTTTGACATTACGCTTAACTCTTTGTAATTAATATGCAGATGCCTGTTGCTATCCGTACATATTCTGAATTCCATTTCACTTATCTTCCGAAACTTACACCGTAACCGCATAGTATCTAATATTTCTAGCGACTTACAGCATTTAAGGCATAATAGCTCAAAAATACTCAACCTTTAATATTTTTTAAGCAGGCTATGTATAGCTCCGCCCCCTGAGTCCCATTGCAAAACAAAACAGTTGTTGTATTAAAGTAAGATTTGAGCAACCTTATTTTACGAATATTCTAAGAATGTTATATGGTTTTGTAGAGAGAGTGGGCTAAATACAATCTAGAAGATTATTGTTAAAGTTGATAAAATGTTCAATATAAGTATCTTTTCAGATCAGTTTTATTTCAAATTTTTCGAAAAAATGAATTTTAAGTAATTTTTTTTAACATCCATTAAACCATCTGTTTAATGATTTAATTTTCAACTTTCCGCCTATTTCGCAAACATAGTAGTATGATTTTCTGAATAGCATAATGCTCAATTAATAAATTAGTAGCAGATTCTGCTATCATTCTCTAGTTATAGATTTACTCAAAACGAACGGAATGATTCGAGGACTATGTTGACGTAAGTTCACTAACAAGATATGATTTTTGTTTTTTCGAGCCAAGGCTGTACTTCCTTGAGAGTATCTTAATGATCGCATGTCTTTCGTTCAAAGTAAGCTCCATTTTGAACCTCCCTTTGAGTGTTTGTTTGCTTTACTTAAAGAAGAGGTAGAATGTTACTTCGAATACTTTTACTTTTGAAGCATTATTTTGATTTGGAATACTATTAATTATGAGGCAATATGTAACTTCCGAGAATGTATATTATGTCGCATAACAACTGCTATTTGTTTGACTGTACTCGTACATCCTTTACAGTTTTGTCTTAATACATACTTTACAAAAAGGTGCATCAAAATCCTGATTCAGACGTTAATGAGGATGGCATTGGGTTTTTAAATTGCAACAATTTTCCGGTGTATAATTCGATTACTCCAAGACTGACTCCATAAAAATGAATCTTCACATGTCTATCAGAGATCTCTTCCAGACCAACTTCCTCTAATGCAAGAGCGGAAGATAAAAAGATCCGATGTCCTTCAAAATGTAGATTTCCAATATCATTCACTTCACCAATCATGATGTTTGTTGGATAAGAAGCTTTAACGATCCTTTTGGGAAACTTTCGTTTGGACTTCTGATAATGCTTCGCTGGAAATGAATTCTGGATTCCTTCATGGGGTCTCAGATAGTTGAACTCCTTTTGAAACTCCCGAAATGCTTTCTGTTGGGCATCTAAACTCGATCTTGGTGGCAACGCAGTTTCTTCTTTTAACGTTTTATGCATTCGTTCATGCCTACCATTCTGCTGTGGTTTCCCGGGTTCGATTCGCTCCAATTTAATTCCAAGTTTGATCCACCAAACAGAAAGTTTACTGAGTCCAGCAAGTGCATTGGATGCAAACGGCGTTCCATTGTCCGTTCGGATCGCAAGAGGCATTCCATATTGAGTAAATAACTTCGTAAATTCATTGATTACATTGGCTGTATCCGCCTTTGCCACAATCTCACAACAGAGTAAAAATCGACTATAAGCATCCGTTACCGTAAGCGGAGTGCATCTTTCTCCATTCCCAACAGTGAAATGACCTTTAAAATCCGCGCACCAAATATCATTGGGAGCCAGTGCATGAGAAAACGGTTGTTCGATGCTTTCTCTCCGGATCCTTCGTTTGGGAGGTTTGATTAGATTATTTTGTTTTAAGATACGACCAACTGTACTTGGATGAGGCCACTTCTTTATCATATGAATCCTCGCAGATAAAGAAGCCAAGAGTTTCCTTGCTCCCCATCTCGGATGTTCTTTCCTTTCTTGTAAGATGAGTTCAATGATTTTCTTTCGGGTTTGGTGTGGATGGCGTTTTGGTTTTCGACTTTTATCTTTTAAACCATCAAGACCATAAAGCTCATACTGTTTTAAGTATGGTAACGTCAAAAATCTTTCGCAAAATGTAAAAAGCTCTCCTGTAAGCCGATATGTTATTTGGAAAAAGACCAACTAACAGGAGAACCCGTATGCATACAGAAGACAAAATAGACGAGAAAATAATATCCGTCAATGAAGAAAAGATCAGAACAGAGCTTAGTGGACTCGTAAGAGAAACAGTCGAACAAACTCTGAATAAATTACTAGAGCATGAAGCAGAAAATCTCCTAAAAGCTAAGCCGTATGAAAGATCAGAAAATCGTGATGGTCACAGGTCAGGAAGCTATACTAGAAATTTCGAAACAAAGTCGGGCAAAGTTAAATTAAAAATTCCAAAGCTGAAAGGAATTCAATTTGAAACCCAAATCATAGAAAGATACAAACGTCGGGAAAGTTCAGTTGAAGAAGCCTTGATCGAAATGTATCTCGCAGGAGTTTCAGTAAGACGCATAGAAGATGTGACGGAACAACTCTGGGGCACGAGAGTATCTCCTGGAACTATTAGCAATCTAAACAAAAAAGTATATTCTCAGATAGAAGAGTGGCGAAATCGGAAGCTAGAAGATAAGTATCCCTACATCTATCTCGATGGTATTTATCTGAAAAAAACCTGGGGCGGTGAAGTACGTAATATATCGATCCTAATCGCTATAGGCGTCAATTCTGAAGGCTTTAGAGAGGTTTTGGGATCAATGGAAGGTGCCAAGGAAGACAAAGAAGCATGGTATGGATTTTTAAGGCATTTGAAAGAGAGAGGACTAACAGGAGTGAAATTAATCATATCTGACAAACGTCTTGGACTCGTTGAATCAATCCCTGATTTTTTTCCTGAGGCTGATTGGCAAAGATGTATGGTTCATTTTTATAGAAATGTATTTGCTAAAGTACCGACCAGCTCGATGAGGGAAACGGTTGCTATGTTGAAAGCAATTCACTCGCAGGAAGATAGGCAAGCAGCTATGGACAAATCTAAATTGGTTATTGAAAAACTGAGAACAATGAAATACAATTCAGCTGCTGATGTTATCGAAAAAGGAATAGTGGAAACTTTGTCCTATATGAATTATCCGAGAACTCACTGGACGAGGATTCGAACAAACAATCCTCTGGAAAGAATTATGAAAGAAATTCGACGTCGAACAAGAGTCATTGGATCATTCCCCGACGGAGAGTCTGCTCTAATGCTTGTCACGGCAAGATTGCGTCATATTGCCAGTTCTCAGTGGGGTAACAAAAAATATCTTGACGTTAGTAGATTAGAAAAACTAAATTTTGAGAGCCAATAGCTATTCGCCTTCGAGAGTCCAATTTCAATTTTGCGAAAGATTCTGCACACTACCTTCGAAAGACTTGAATTCAAAGAAGGAGAATGAATAGAAAACAATCAAAGATAACTTCGAGGATGAAATAGAATTGAAGAATAGCTACTCCTTTTCCTTTATAAATGTGGATATTCATTCAAAGGATTTAATAAATATCATTCTTATGGAAAAAAGATTTTGTCCATTTTTGAGCGTCCACCTCCGATTTCCTTATAAAAATGAACTTATGTTTTTGGATATTTTTGGTGAAGAAGATGCCAAAGAATTTATAAAAGTGGAAATGGTTCTATGATCTGATCTGAGAATGTAATCTACAATTTTTCAATCATTGTTAATTTGAAATCTCTCTCCTGATTAAGAAAGAGAGAGATATATACGTTCAAGAGTTATTTGTTTAAAACTTTTTCATTTGCATTCTAATCGAATTCAAAATAGCTAGAAATGCAACTCCTACATCTGCAAAAACAGCCTCCCACATTGTAGCCAATCCTCCTGCACCAAGTATCAGAACAATTGCCTTAACAAGAAATGCTAAACAGATATTCTGCCACACTATTCCTCTAGTAGTCCGACCAATTCTGATTGCCATAGGTATTTTACTCGGCTTATCGTCTTGTATTACTAGATCAGCAGTTTCAATTGTCGCATCACTTCCTAAACCACCCATTGCAATACCCACGTCACTTAACGCCACTACAGGTGCGTCATTAATACCATCTCCTACAAAAGCGACAGATTCATTTCTAGATTTAATCAATCTAACTTTTTCCACTTTTTCTTCTGGCAAAAGGTCTCCATAAAATTCATCTATTCCGATTCTGGTTGCAACAAAACCAACAACGGATGATTTATCACCGCTTAACATAAGCGTTTTTACATTCAGTTTGTGCAATTCCTGTATTGTAGCTGCTGAATCTTCTTTGATTTTGTCCGAAATAGAAATATAACCAACGAACTTTTGTTCTATAGCGATGGCAATAATTGTAGAATTAAAATTGGCAGTATCTACATCATAGTTAATTTTGTATTTATCTAATAATCTGAAGTTCCCAACTAGAATTTCTTTGTTATCAATGTTGGCATGCATACCAAAACCTGGAATTTCTTCTATATCCTTCAATCCAAGACTATCATTGATCTTACCTACAAAGTTACGAATTGCCATTGCTACGGGATGAGTGGATTTACTTTCTATAGCATTCACATAATTTAAAATTTTTTCTCTTTCAAAATTAGGTTCAATCTTCACTTCCTGAACTTCAAATACTCCTTCCGTCAAAGTTCCAGTTTTATCCATAACGACATTCTGGATGGAAGCCATAGCATCCAAATAATTTGATCCTTTTATTAAGATTCCGTTTTTCGATGCGGCACCAATTCCACCAAAATAACCTAATGGAATAGATATAACCAAAGCACATGGACAAGAAATAACCAAAAATATCAATGATCTATAAAACCATTGATTAAAAATATATTCTTCTACTAAAAAGTAAGGTATTATGCAAATAGCTACAGCAAGAAATACAACCACGGGAGTGTATATCTTTGCAAATTTACGAATGAATTTTTCAGTGGGAGCTTTTTTGTTTACAGCTTCTTCCACCAATTCTAAGATTTTTGAAAGTTTACTATCTTTGAAACTGGCTGTAACTTTAATATTCGATAGGTTTCCAAGATTAATCATCCCTGCGAACACTGCTTCGCCTTCTCTTTTCGTATCTGGCTTACTTTCCCCAGTCAAAGCAGAAGTATTAAAACTTGCTACCTCGGAAATCAGAATTCCATCTAGAGCCAATTTCTCACCAGCTTTGAGTTGAATTATTTCTCCGATAGAAACTTCAAAGGCTTTCTTTTCCGTAATATCAGAGCCGACAATTACATTTACGATATCTGGTCTTTGATCCAAAAGATGTTTGATATTCAATTTTGCTTTTTTAACGGCAAGTGTTTGAAATATCTCCCCAACGGAATAAAACAACATGACCGCTACCCCTTCAGGATATTCCGAAAGATAAAATGCCCCCATAGTGGCAATACTCATCAAAAAGAATTCGGTAAATAGATCGCCTTTTAAAACTGACTCTACGGCTTCTTTCAGAACAGGAAAGCCAACGGGAAGATAAGCAAGTATGTACCAAAGAAACCTAACCCAACCTGAGAACCATTTAGAAAAATGATAATCTAAGATGATTCCCACACCCAAAAAGAAAAGTGATCCGATCACTGGAAAAAACATTCGGTAATTTGAACTATCCGAAGAATCCTTTTCTTTATAAGAAGACTCACTACTTACGCAATCTGATTCATCAGAGCAACATGAGTTTTCTTTTTTTGTTTCAAAATCAGGCAACTTTTTCATTTTGATTAATCCTTTTTATAATATAATAACATCGACTGTCGAATCGAAAATAATCCAAACAAACTCATCATTCTTTTTCCAACCAATAGTAAAATACGGGTAAGATGATCAAGGTAAGAATCGTCGATGAAATGATTCCTCCGATGACAACTGTCGCTAAAGGTTTTTGAACTTCTGAACCAAGCCCCGATCCGATTGCCATAGGCAAAAAACCGAATGAGGCAACGAGTGCGGTCATAACAACAGGTCTGATCCGACTAGTTGCACCTTCCAAGGTTGCTTCTTTCACAGATATTTTTTTTTCATTACGAATCCTATAAATGGTGTCCAATTTAACGAGACCGTTTAATACAGCAATTCCCGACAAAGCAATAAAACCTACAAAAGCTGATACGCTTAAATCCATCCCTCTCAAGTAAAGTAGCCAAATTCCACCTGTTAACGCAAATGGAACACAGAAAAAAACAAGAAGTGCCTGCTTAAAAGATTGGAGACCTATATATAATACAACAAAGATCATAAAAAGAGTTGATGGAATGATGATAGATAATTTTTCTTTTGCTCTTGATAAATTTTCTATCTGCCCTCCCCAAAAAACGGAATATCCATCTGGAATTTTTAGAGAATTAACTTTCAGTTTTGCTTCTTCATAAAATCCTTCTAAATCCCTACCTCGAAGATTGACAGAGACTGCAACAAAACGCCTGGAACGATTTCTTGATATCGTCATTACCTTTTCATTTCTTTCTATGGAAGACATAAGCTTTATAGGTATCATTCCTCCGTCATCCGTTCCGATATTGATATTGGCAATCTCCGATTCTTTATTGCGAAATTCTTCAGAAAGCCACATTTTTATAGGAAATCTTACTTCCTCCTCATAATAACTTCCTACCTCAAAACCACTCATTGCAGCTTCAACTGTAGTATTAAAAGACGTTAGTGGAATATTATAGTAATTAAGTTTTGTTAAATCAGGCACCAAATCAATTACTTGGGCTTTTCTAAGAGCCATGATCGGATCAAGCTCAACCTCTTCTGCTCCATCTATTTTTTCCAAGGTCTTCTTTAATGATTCCTGTAATTGAAACAAGGTATTCAAATCTTTACCCAAAATTCTTACGCTAATATCTGCTCTACTTCCTTCCAATAATTCATTAAATCGTGCTTCTAATGGTTGGCTAAGAGTAAGTTCCGAGTTAGGATATTTCTTTCGAACGGTAGAATGAATTTTATCTAAAAACTTTTCCCAATTTTCTGTTTTTAATAGTTCAGGAAGAATATCTTTCTTTAAAATGATAAATGTATCCGCATTGAATGGACCCATAGGATCATTTGCAACCGAGCTTGTTCCAATCCTTGAAAAAACACTTTCAATTTCAGGAAGTTCTCCAAGCAATCTCTCTACATCTTTTTGTTCAAAAATACTTTCCTCCAAACCTATATCACCTTCACGAACGATTACCAACATTAGATCACCTTCCGTAAGTTTTGGCAAAAAGACAGTTCCAAGTCGGAAATAAACGATACTCGTAAGAATAAAAAAAACTACGGAACTAATAATGAGTGTTTTAGGTCTTTCTATTATCTTAGGTAAAAAGCTCCGATACCACTCTATAACTTTACTTTCTTTTACTGAATGGTTGGCTTTAAGATTTTGTGTGATAAAAAAATACAATAGAGGGGGAAGAAAAAATATGGCTAAAAAAAGACTGAATACTAAAGCTAAAATCACAGTTTCCGCCATCGGTCGGAACATTTTTCCAGGTATTCCATCCATGCTTAAAATGGGAAGATACACTAGTATAATTACAATCACACCGAATGAAACTGGCTTTAAAACCTCTATGGAGGATTTTAAAATGACATTTCTTTTTTGCTCCTTGGAAGTATAAACTTCTTTTTCAAATCTAGATAAAACACTTTCGGTAATTACTATGGATGCATCCACCAAGAGACCAAAGTCGATTGCTCCCAAACTCATTAAGTTTGCAGAAATTCCAAAGTAATTCATACAAAGGGAAGCAAGTAACATTGATCCTGGAATTATAGATGCAACAATCAATGACGCTCTCCAATTCCAAAGAATAAAGAAGAGTGTAACGATAACAAGTATCGCCCCTTCAATTAGGTTTTTTAACACTGTATGGATCGTTGAATTGATCAAAAAAGATCGCTCTAAGAGTACTTTAACCACTACGTCTTCTGGTAGATCAAGTCTACTTATCGCTTGATTCAGTTCTTCGTTTACTTTATAACTATTTTCTCCCCTTAACATAAGAGCTGTTCCAAGAACTATTTCCTTTCCTCCCGAAGAAGCTCCTCCTAGTCGGAACGTTCCGTGTTCATTCACTTTTGAAATATCGGAGATAGTAATGGATTCACCAAAGGATGTTCTTCTGACTGGAATTTTGGATATTTCCGTTAAATTCTTTTTCAAACCGTAAGTTCTTACAATGGCAATCTTACCATTTTCTTCGATGACTCCTCCTCCGAAATTTTCACCTAACGTTGATAGTGTTTCAGTCAACTGATTAATCGTGATTCCCCTCTGATTCATTTTTGACGGAATCAAATCAATATGTATCTCCTTTTCATAACCTCCATTTGAATCCACTTCGACAATACCTGGAACTAATGCTTTTAATTGAGGACGAACTGTGTAATCCTGAACTGTCCGAAGGTATAACAATCTATTTTTATCTGCAAACTGTTCTAATTTAGAACCTGGCTTTGCTTCTACAGAGTAAAAGAAGATTTCACCAAGTCCCGTAGCATTCGGAGTAATTTCAGGAGAAAGTCCATTTGGTAACCGATCTTTCGCACTAGATATTCTTTCAGACACCATATTGCGAGCTAGATAAATATCAGTGCCTTCTTTAAAGATCAAAGAAATATTGGAAAGACCGAATTTTGAAACAGAACGAACATCAATCAAATTAGGCAGACCCAACAACTCGGTTTCAAGTGGAAAAGTAACAAGCTTTTCCACCTGCTCAGGATCAAGTGATCTAGTGTTGGTAGTTACTATAACTTGAACGTTCGTAATATCAGGAACCGCATCGATAGAAATTTCTTTTAAACCAAAAAATGCATAAACAAAAAGAAATAAAATGATGCCTAAATATAAAATGGCATTATTTAAAATTGTATTCAAAAGTCTGGTTAACATTCTTTAATACTCCTACGATATCTTTTTCATTCGTTATATATAAAAGATTTAAAAAAGCTTCTATATGAGTTAGTTGGGCATCTAAAATAGCATGATGCGTCTCATGAAGTTGATTTTCTAATTCCAAGTAGCTGATTAGCTGAACACGAGCTTTGGTAAACTCCAGATCAGCAAAATTCAAATCTCTTTCAATTTCATCCAATTTGGATAAATTAAATAATCTAAGATTTAATTTCGCTTGTTCATAATCAAGATATGCTTGGTTAAAAGTCATGCGAATCAAATCTTCCTGGTAGGAAAGTTTCTTGGCTTTAGCTTCCAAGTTAGTTTCCGCCGAACCGACCTTATTCTGATATTGATCCCACACAGGGACTCTGAATTTCAATCCAAGATCAAAGAAACGGTTGGATACTCCCGATCGGTCTTCTCCTATTTGGCTGACTAGTGCATAATCTGGATATTTCTCCAAATTTGCCATCCGAAGCTCTGTTTTTGCTTTTTCAATTTCCCCTTTTGCCGCAAGAATCATAGGATTTTGATTCATAGATTTTTTAAGAAGTTCAGCTTGATCAAACTTGATACCGTCGTTAAAAAATGGTAGAAATAGAATAGGAGCTGATTCCATTCGTAAAAAGAAATTCATTGATTCAAAATTTTTGGAAGCATCCAATTCCAAATCGTTAAAATGCTTTTTCAAACCTAATAGTCTTCTTTCTATTATGAATAAATCTGTCTTAGCTTGTGGGGTGATAAATGGTCTTGCCTTTATATAAGTTTCCATCTTGGAAAGTCTTCGAATTCTTTCTTTAACATGATTTCTTTTTTTATCTGCAATAAAATAACGATACGCAAACTTAATTGAATTCAAGCGAATAGAATTATTAGCTTCCTCAAATTGAACTTCCTTTATCTTTGCATCATTATCAACAAGCAACTGTTTGAGTTCCTTTCTGCCAGGATAATAGATCGGTTGTTCAAATTGAAAGGAGTATTCCGATCCAGATTCGTTTGCAGCTCTCCTTTGTCCATAGTCAATGGTAACGGAAGGATTCTGAGTCATACCTTCCTGTTTTTTTCGATAATACAATGATTCCAAATCAGAATTCATGGACATAAGCAAAGGTGAATTCTTCTCTGCCAAAATTAAAATTTCACTTAAACTTATCTCTTTTTTGTTCGATTCACCGTAGATCAAAGAGTAAGCGACGAGAAATACGAATGTTATCCGTATAGAAATGTTTTTTATAGAAAAAGAATTCCATCTAAGAAAATATGAGTACATACAAAAAACCTCCGAGTACCAAAAGAATTCACTCTAATAACGGAGGTTAAATGATGATACGGATGGAGTTGATACTTATGATAGTATCCGAGGGGATATGGAAAAATACTTTAAAGCAAACGAACGCAGGGAAACCTTTTCTCTGGTTAATATCCTGTTTAATAAAAGATACAGTATAGTATTGAAGTAATGAGAAGAAGATTGAAAAATTTTTGAATTTATCTTTTTGAGTTAAATCCAGTGTGCCAGAATCCCATTCACAACTTTTTGAGTCATCAGCTCCTTCAGAGTTATGACATGGCTCTACATCTAATTGCAATGAAGTTGCAATCTTATCAAGATAATTCAACTCGCAAAATAAGTTGCAGCTAGATGCCAACATAGTAGCAGATATTAAAGAAAAAACCACTAGTATTTTGGCACTTACCGAACCCATATTTACATCTTCTTTCTGGCAAAAAATTGTAAAGTAAAAATTTGATTGAAAAATTTAGGAAGAGACCATTGCATTAGAGATTCAAGGAAATCGATCTAAATGAATCCAATCATCAAAGAAGCTTTTGAAAAAGAAATGCAAGTAGCCAGGGAGTTATATTTCTCTAAAAAATGGGACAAAGCTTTTACTCATTTAGAAAAAGCCCATATCCTAGGACAAAGGAATGCCATCCCTCATACCGTTAATCATTGGTGGATGCTAAAGATCGGAATTCGGAAAAAGGACAAAAAAGAAATACTAGGACAGATCATTCGGCTTGCAGTTGCTGGAATAGGATCGATACTGGGAAGAGCACCGATAGGTAATACGGGTGGTTCCAACGTAGGTATTCTGAAACCTCTACCAATTTCAAATGATATTGCTCAAATTTTCTTAAAAGCAAATTTACCAATTCAGTAAAACAAGAGATGAATTCCATTGTTTATATTACCATAAAGTATTTGGTCACGACAGTTCTTGTTGTAATTATATCTGAAGTAGCAAAAAGAAGCGATCGCTTTGGAGCTTTGATAATTTCAAGCACTTAGCAATGTCCTTTGCCATATGCGAATATCTAGCTTTGAAGATTAGAATAGAAGCAATGAATTTACGACATACGCCCCAATAACTAAAATCAGTCGGCTTACAGGCGTAAATATCTTGTCAAAAGGGCATTTATGCCGATCCATAACTACTCCAATGGTTCCGATCTAAAATTCATTGCAAAACTCTAGGGAAGGGAATCCGTGGCACGCTGTTCTCATTGCCATAAACAAATCAGCCTAACAGCCAATACTCCCTTCCAGAATACCAAACTACCTCTATCCTATATATCCTTCATCTTACAGGATCAAATCCTCCAATACCCTAAGGTAGTGACCTCCCAAGAGATAGCAAGAAAGCTAAACCTTCCCTACAATACTGCCTATTTTTTAAAGAAGCGAATCCAGGTATTCCTCTCTCTACTTAACCTAAGCCTGAAGAAACAACTCTACCAAGAACTAGAGGAAGCAAGTAAAGAGGTAAGGTTACCCTTAGAAGGAGACCTCAAAAAAACCCTTATGAATCAGCCTGTTGCGGTTGCGGATAGTGTCGTTCTTTACTCTAGTTCGTTAAGAGCCAACAAACACCGAAGTAGGCGGTATAAGACGGGAACCAGTAGCATTTATCTTTCCAATAGCCTTGGAGGGGAACAAAAAGGAGTATTAGTTCATACTGTTGGGATAAACCACGGAATGACTTTTTATAAGAGTATACCCTTAAACCATGAGAGGTATCTCGCAAAAGACTTAGATGACAAGATACCTAAGAACACCATACTTTTCACTGATGAAGGCTACACATTTATCTGGGATAGAAAGAACCATAGGATGGTGAATCATAGTAAGAAGAGTAATGATCCTAGGTATAACCTAAGTAGAGAAAGGTGGGTGACGAAAGAAGGAGTATCCTCAAATGGAGCGGAAGCAAGGAATAATATCTTAAAGCAGTCCTTTAGGAGTTACCATTATATAAGTCCGAAGTGGAGCCAGCTATACTTAGACGAGATGAGCTTTCTAGGGAACGTAAGGTATTCAGAAGGTCTGAGGAATCTTCTTCTAGGGAGTCGAGAGGAAGGGGAGTTTGTGTGGGATGTTAATGAGAACTGTTCCCAATATTATGAACAATCTTATTCAACTTTAGAGAGATTTCTATACACTCCTTTGACATTGCAGGAGAGGATTCAATTTAAGGAAAGAAGACTGATCAATGAGCTAAAAGAAGTGGAAATGCTTCAATTAAGTAAAGGATATAAGTTTGCAATTCTTAGAAATGATCACTTTTGGAAAAATCATTATGATAAGGATAGGATGCGAAGAGAATTAAATTATAACCAAAGAGCCTTTAAAATCCATTCTCATATTGAACCAAGAAAATGGTGTGATGCCGAAAACTTATCACATGAATTGCAATTGGATAAAAGAGAGATAATGTTTATTGCGAAAAAATGGAAAGAATATGGATTGTGTGAGGTAATTGAAAGAAAAGAAAGATACCGCATTAAATATAAAATTAGAACAAAGAAACTTAAGCTATATTATTTATTATATTCATCATAAAATTTAGGAGAAACCAATGGAAAAATTTAAACTTAGAGCTTCTCACATAAGAGAACTTCTAAAAAAACAGGAATATCGATGTTATCTCTCAGGTGTTGAACTCAATCCCGACAATGTAGATATAGAACATATAGTCCCACTTGGAAAAGGAGGTCTTCATGAATTGACCAATCTATGTTTGATCGAACGCTCCTTTCGAGAGCTTAAACGTTATCATACTGTAGAAGAAATAAAAGATTTGTGCCAAAAAGTTGTTCTCCATGGCTGTTGACAGATTTACAATAAAATCTCTGATTGATAATTTACACCAAAGGATGATTACGTCCGAGACTGAAATTATTTTTCAAAAACCTTCATCTTGGCGAAAGGCAGTTTATTCTATGTGTCAAAAAGAATTTTATTTTGAATTTCGTAAACGGAAGACCTTTAAAGAACGTTATGAGAATCAAATTAAATACCAGAGAGAATCTCAGGCTGGTAAGTGGGTTAGAGTAATTGATAATCTCATTGGTAGAGAATTTTTAGATTATACCATGGAAAGAAGAATCCGACTAATATGTTTAAAATTAGAGGGAAGGTTTACTGAAGAATTAAAAAAAAATATACCCAAAAAATTAAATCTAAAGCGATATATTCAAACAGTTAACGAACGAAGTATTGAGGATGAGTCTTTTTCAATAGCCATAAAATAAATGGCTTCGAGGTTTAAAAAGTTAAAGTAAAAGATTCAATTGAATTGTAGATTTAGATCGATTTCGTTGAAACGGATACTTTATGTTTATAATTTTGAAAGAGATAACAGATTTAAAAGATATTAAAGCTTTCAATCGGTTCAATTATCCATCCACTAAGAGAAAGACTCTACGATTGACTATTTGAATATAAAGTTATGATATATTAGAATTTATTATAATTTCAGGAGAGGATGGATCTTACTAGATATCGGACTCATCTAATTGTTTTGCTTTGCGATGAGATTTTCATGTTAAATGAGATAGTTACCTATAATTGTTTATAATACTATCAGCTCCACTGGTAAAAAATTGTAGACTATTGGGCATTTCCCTAGACAATAGAAAGCATGAACTTTTATGGCTATTCTGAAAGGGGGATGCTTTTATCTCTAGCTATTGATTTATATACTTTAAGAAATAGGAAAGAGATCTTAGAGAAAATTCTTTTTAAAATAGACTTTATAGATGCCTTTTTAAAATTTCCCGACTTTGATGATTTTGATATATATTTTGAACAGAGCTTTTCAGATTTTGGAGACTCAGATCTATTTATTATTTTAAAGAATGCAAATCAAACGGTCTGTAATATTTTTATAGAAGCTAAAGTTAATTCATGGCTTAGTAGCAAATGGAAATCAGAAAGAGAACTTATTGAGTTTCAAAATTTCTCAACAGAACAACTGAATTCTTCAAATTTATTTACTCAGTTATATCATAAGATGGTGTTGATGAAAACTATAAATGAAGATAAGCATTTTATGGCTAAGCTTAAGATGGGAGTTGAAGTTCGGTCTGATTCTAAAAAGCAAACGAGAAAAATAGGGAATATTCAACTAATTCATAAGATTGTTCTAGAAGAAATTGCAAAAGGGGAAGGATTAACGTATTATATAGGTTTAATTCCAAAGAATGATTTTAAAAAATCAGATTTCAATTACAAAGATGATTTTTGGTCTTTACATAATCTAGGATTCCTTACTTATAAATCCATTAAGAATATATTAGAAAAAGAAGTGAAAAAAGACTCCGTTTTCTTGGTGAATTTTGAGCGAAACAAAGATAGAATAGTTGTAATTGAATAGCAGATATTAATTTCACGAATTGATTGTGTGCCTGTCGGCTATTAGTTTTGACCTGCCCCCCAAAAATTGGACCACTTAATAAGTTAGTTTTCCTCCGATAATAAGGAGTAAGACATGTCGAAGAAAAAAGTAGAAGAAATAAAAATATTCCAAATTTTGAAAGAAGCAGAATCTGGAATTCCGATGAAAGAATTATCCAGAAAATATGGTTTTACGGTAACGTCAAAAATCTTTCGCAAAATGTAAAAAGCTCTCCTGTAAGCCGATATGTTATTTGGAAAAAGACCAACTAACAGGAGAACCCGTATGCATACAGAAGACA
>Ga0208243_1000147_pt1 | contig 57100 bp, 62 predicted proteins | sample Subbio2Aug_QV12A_FD_184826 | JGI IMG/M metagenome (GOLD analysis project Ga0208243, IMG submission 184826) | Serpentinite rock and fluid subsurface biosphere microbial communities from McLaughlin Reserve, California, USA - CR12Aug_QV12A (SPAdes) | ecosystem: Environmental > Terrestrial > Deep... | reverse complement strand
GCCCGCCCCATCGCCACCCGCTGCCGCTGGCCGCCCGAAAGGGCGCGGGGGTAGCGGTCGAGGTAGGGCGTCAGGCCCAGGATTTCCGCCGCGCGTTCGACCTTGGCCCGGATCGCGTCCTTGTCCATCCCGCGCATCTTCAGCGCGAAGCCCATGTTCGCGGCCACCGTCTTGTGTGGGTAGAGCGCGTAGTTCTGGAAAACCATCGCGATGTCGCGTTCCGAGGGCGGCAGGTTGTTCACCCGCTTCGGGCCGATGTTGATGTCGCCCGCGGTCACCTCCTCTAGCCCTGCGATCATCCGCAAAAGGGTGGATTTGCCGCAGCCCGAGGGGCCCACAAGAACCACGAAAGCCCCGTCCGGAATGTCGAGGTCGAGGCCGTGGATGACCTGCAAGCCCCCATAAGTCTTGCGCAGCGCGCGGATCGTCACTTCGGCCAAACGCATTCCCCCCGGTCCGACTGATCGAGTCCTACCGCAGCGGGGACAGGTCTGTCCATCCGCTGACCATACTAACATGTTAGAAACTTGACAGGCCCCTGTTGCCTTGCGAAGTTAGCCTCAGGCGACTTGCCAAACGGGGGGAATGGGGAACACCGACGACTGCCGTTCCGCCTGCGGACCGAAAGAGACCCGAAAAGGGCCAGGTCCGGCAACTTTGATTTTCAGACACTAGGCCGCGACGGACAAACCGCTGCGGGAACGTTCCAAAGGGAGGAGCTACCTTGAAGGTCGAACTGTACGAAATGATGTCCCGGTCACGGCTGAGCCGTCGCCGGATGCTGCAGGGCACCGCTGCCCTGGGCGCGATGGCCGCGATGCCGATGACGGCCCGCATGGCCAGCGCGCAGGACAATGTCCGCGCCGAGATCCTGAAGATTCCGGGCGTGGGCATGGGTTCGCCCACGGACGCCGACTGGCAGAAGGTCGGCGAGATGTGCCTTGGAGCCACCAAGGCCAACGTGGCCGAAGGGGAATTCGCGGGCGTAGAGCTTACCTTCATGGGGCTCAACAACCAGAACCTGCACAACCTTCTGTTCCGCGGCTTCCTGAAGTCGTGGGAGACCTATACCGGCGCCAAGATCAACTGGATCGACCTTGCTCAAGCTGATTACAATCCGCGCCTGCAGCAAGCGATCGCCACTGGCACTGTTGATTTCGACATCGTCGAGATGGGCGCGCCGTTCGAGGGCGACACCGCGTCGAAGGGCCTGCTGGACGAAATGCCGGACTGGGTGAAGACCCAGATCGAGGCGGATGACCTGGTGGGCTACCTGCAGCCACCGGTCGGCACCTGGGAAGGCAAGACTTACCGGATCAACATCGACGGCGATTGCCACACCTTCTCGTACCGCAAGGACTACTTCGGCGAGGGTGCCATCGGCGGGGCAGAGGTTCCAAAGACCTGGCAGCAGATCAACGAGGTTTCGAAGGCTCTTGTCGGCCAGACCGACCCGCTGACCGGGCTTCCGGCCTTTGGCTACCTTGACCCGCTGAAGGGCTGGGGCGGTTTCGGCTTCTACTTCATCGCGAACCGGGCTGCGGCCTATGTCAAGCATCCGGATGACCGGGCCTGGCTGTTCGACCCCGACACCATGAAGCCCCGCGTCAACAACCCGGGTTGGGTCCAGGCCATACAGGACGTGATGGACCTGATCGCCGCAAATGCGTATCCGGCCGACCAGATCAACGCTGACCCCGGCACCACGGCCTTCAGCCAGTTCCTTGCCGGGACCGGCTCGATGCTGATGTGGTGGGGCGACGTCGGGTCGATGGCGCGGACCTCGGACACCTCGGTCGTGGGCGACGTGGTCGGCTTCGGGATCAACCCCGGCTCGACCCGCCGCTACAACTCGGTCGCGGGTGCCTGGGAGGAAACCGCGAACGAGGCGCCGCTGATGGCCTACATCGGCTGGGGCATCTACGTGACCTCCCGCGTGTCGGGCGACGAGAAGAAGCGCAAGGCGGCCTGGTCTGCGGCGGCGCACCTGGGCGGCAAGGACATCTCGCTCTGGACCGCGGCTTACCCGTCCGGGTTCCAGCCCTACCGCAACTCACACTTCAACTATGACGAGTGGGAAGCTGCAGGCTACGACCGCGCCTTCGTCGAGGACTATCTCGGGTCGAACGCCGACAGCTACAACCACCCGAACGCCGCGATCGAGCCGCGGATTCCGGGGATATTCCAGTACTACTCGGTGGCCGAGGACGAATTGGCCAAGGGCTTCGCCGGGCAGTACAAGTCGGCCCAGGAAACCGCGGACGCCATCGCCGCAGCCTGGGAGAAGATCACCGACCAGATCGGCCGCGAGAACCAGATCGCGCTCTACAAGGCCTCGCTGGGCATGTGATCGCGCAGGACGGGCCATCTGCCTGCCTTGACACAGGGCGCGCCGGGAAACCGGCGCGCTTTCTTCGTCATGAAGTCCCGACTTGCCGTGCTGCATCCGATGCGCAAGCCTGCACGGAACAGGTCCGGGTGATCGCAATGTGGTTTCGCGCCTTTCCGCTTCTCGTGACCCTGCTCTGCCTCATGGGATGCGACTACGCCGAGCGCCTGCACGCGCTTCGGGCCCTGCCGCCTGCAGTCATGGCCGAAGCCGTCGTGTATGCCCGGAATGAAACACATGGCTTGGGTCCCGGCGGGAACGAGACCGGCTTCAACGTCATCCGCCTTGCCCAGGCCGGGGCCGAGATTGTGGCGGCAGGGGGTGCGGAATGGCTCAACGCCCAGCCCGGCGGCCGCATCGAGGGCGGCTGGCAGGCCACCCCGGTGCCCCGCACCGAAGACTGGATGGGCCGCCCGGACAGCGCGATGGGCGCATGGCCCGATCCCACTGTCCTGGCTGTCCTCAACCGGTATGGGCCTTTCGTCGTCCCGCAAGAGCACCAGGCCGCCCTCGATGCCGCCCTGAACGCCCCTGGCAGCTACTTCGCCTTCGGTCCCGGCGGTCTTGTCGCGGTCATCGTGCCCGGAACCCGCCGCGCCTATGTATTCCACGCGGGATAATCGTCGCGTCCTGTCTGGGCCGCGACCTTGCCCGCCAAATGGAAGACGGCGTGCAGCCATGTGCACGCCGTCCTGCAGGCCCGTACCGGATTGATGACCTAGACCTTGGTCGGGATCATCTCGCGCGAGGGCAGGTCGCGGATCAGGAGCGGGATGCCGAAGAGCCTGGAGAAGAGGAGCCCGCCCGAAATCGCCGAACTCGCCTGGCGACCGGTCGACACCAGTTTTATCGGCCAGAACTTGGTCGACATGTAGGCCCCGCCGCGGATCGCCGAGGTGCGGGGTTTGGACGGCAGGATCGGGTTCGATCCGAGGACGTGGCCGTGGCCCGTCGACCGGTAAGGGTTCGACATGAAGAAGACCTTGCCATGCAGGATCTTGCCTGACAGCTCAACCTTCGGCTGTTCGCGGATGTAGAAATCCTCGTCTTCCAGGCCCACGTCGATCGACGGCGTGCGGTTCACCACCTTGATCGCGTCGCGCGCGGCCCCGAGGGGCGCGAAGCCAGCCTGGACCACCACCAGGACGCCGCCCCGGGCAATGCCGGGGGCATAGGCCGCCGCGGAGGCACCGGGCACCCGCGCCTCGGCCATCCGGGCTTCGGGCGACCCGTCGCCGCCCTTGGCAATCATGCCGATGGTCGATGGATCATGGCCGTTGGCCTCCAGCGCCTCGACAACCCGCCGGGCCGTGGCCAGGTCGGGATACAGTCTCGTGATGATCGTCGTCATGTGTCACCCCTTGTTGATGGCCGAAGTCGTACTCGCTGTCGGTCACGCCTTGGTCGCGACCATGTTCTCCTGAACCCCGGAGCCGGGCTTGTCATGCGATATAGATCCGCCGGTTCCATTGTCGACCGGTCTGCGCGAGACCCGCAGCGCGAGAACCAGGGCCAGGGCGAGAAGGGCGGCCTCCAGCGCGAAGACCGGGACATAGGGGGCCGCGCCCGCGTTGGCCGCGCCGGGACCGAGAAGCATCACGTCCCGGATCACCCCGCCAAGGGCGATGGCAACACCGGCGGCCGTCGTCTGCACCGCGCCCCAGGCACCCAGTGCAAGGCCGATCTGGTCGCGCGGCGCGCTGCGCATGGTCGCGGTGAGGGTCCCGTGGCCGAAGAGCCCCGCGCCAAGACCTGCGGCGAGCGTCGCCCCGATCAGCAGCGGCACCGATCCTAAAGCGGCCGAAACCAGCACCGCCAGGAAGGCCGGCACGCCGATGCCCGCCCCGAGGGCCGCGACCTGCATCGGCTCTGCGCCGCGACCAAGCCAGCGCGAGGCAAGGCCGAAGCCCACCAGGCTTCCCAGGGCCAGCACGACGGTCAGCCGCGTCGTCTGGGCGACCGTCATCTGCAGCACCTGCCCGCCGTAGGGTTCGAGCAGCACGTCCGCCATCCCGAACCCGGCGGTGCCGAGCGCGATCACCACCAGAAGTCGCAGCATCCCCGGCCGGGCCGCCAGCCGCGCCCAGGCGTCCCCGAAGCGCACAACCGGCTGCGGCGATGTACCTCGCGCGCGGTTCCGCGCCTCCTGCTTCCACATCGCGATGCCGTTCAGCAGGATCGTCACCACGGCCGAGCCCTGGATCACCTGCACCAGGCGGCCGGGCGTGTAGGTCTCGAGCAGCGCACCATAGGCCAGGGCGCTGAAGATCATCCCCAGAAGCAGCATGACGTACATGAGACCCACGACCTTCGGCTGGTCCGCCTCGGGCACGAGGTCGGTCGCCAGCGCAAGGCCGACAGTCTGGACGATGTGCACGCCCGCCCCGACCAGAAGGAAAGCCAGCGCCGCGGCGCTGAGTCCGATCCAGCGGGGGGCGTCCACCGCTTCGCCATAGCCCGACAGGACCAGAAGCGCGAAGGGCATGATGGCGAAGCCGCCGAACTGGTACATCGTGCCCTTGAAGATATACGGCAGCCGTCGCAGTCCCAGCGCCGAGCGGTAGGTGTCCGACTTGAAGCCGATCAGCGCGCGGAAGGGCGCAAAGATCAGGGGCAGCGCCAGCATCACCGCCACCAGCGTCGCGGGCACCTTCAACTCGACGATCATCACCCGGTTCAGCGTGCCGACCATCAGGACCAGCGCCATCCCGACCGTCACCTGGAAGAGCGACAGGCGCAGAAGTCGGGAGAGCGGCACTTCGGCCGAGGCGACATCGGCAAACGGGAGCCACCGCGGCCCGATCGCCGCCAACCGCCCAAGGGCAAAGCGCTTGTAGTTGAACATGGCGGCACACCCGACGAATGGACCCGCCTGTCGGCAGGGCCCGTGAGATCAGGAATGAGGCCCTCCTGCCGGAGGACAGGAGAACCTCATGCCCGTCAAATCTCCGCGCGGGGTCTGGCCCCGCATGGGCAGGTGGTCAGTTGAGCGAGGCGAGCTCTTCCGGCATCGTCAGCACGGCGCGGGCCGTGGTGCCGTCCGGCATGGTGATCAGGACCTCGTTCGCACCGCCCGGCACGTACGAAACCTTCGCGACCTCCTCCTCGGGCAGGACCAGAGCCGCCGATGCCATGGCACCTGCGCCCAGGGGTTTGCCCGAAAGGAAATCTGCCACCCAGGACGTGTTGCTGAGAACAGCGACATGGACGGCGAAGGACCCGACGGCCACAGCCGAAAGGAACAGGGGAACCCCCACGGTCGGCTTAACGACAAGCCACATTTTCGCGTTGTTCATGCTGTTCCCCTCAGCCAAGCCACGGGGTGGAAACGGCGACGAGGACGTGGGCGATCAGGGCGATGACCCCGAAGACCCGCGTTCCGTCGATCAGGTAGCTGTGTACTTCTTCGGCTTCCCGAAGGGTAAGGCCGGTCGGCCAGACCTTGTCAGGATCATTGGACATGACTTGCTCCTCTGTGCCCTCGTCGTCGCTTGCTTCATGGACGGGATGACGACCATTTTCCCGCCCGAACCACCTGCGTCCGAATTTGGAGGCAAGCGCTTCCAAGTGGCATTTTGTCACTCTTGACTGACAATATCAATTGTAAGGATAGATTTACATGTGGGTGATGCGTTGATGCACGCCCATCACGCAGGCGGTTGATCTGCCTAGATTTCCGCCACATGCCCGCCCTTTCACCTTTCGGAGCGTGCGAGAAACACATTCGCATTTCGACGTGGTCTTCGGCGGCAAAAGCCGAGCATCAGGCGGGTCGCATGCTGATTCTCCTGCCCCCTTGGCTGTCGAATCGCCTTCCCAAGCGGGAGCGCGCACGGCTAACATGTCAGTTATGAGTGGAAGCGATCAGTTGCACGTCGTCACCTCGGACGACATCAGCCCGGCCCGGGTCCGGTTCGGCAGGACCCTTGTCTGGGGGGCGGCGGCGCTTCTGGCGCTGGTCGCCGCGGCGCAGACAGCCCAGACGATGGGCTGGCAGGACTTCGGTTTCGACACCTGGCGACCCACCCTCTATGCCTACTGCCTTTGGGCCACGGCGCTTTGCTGGGCTCAGGTCATCACGCGGGGCGAGCGGGGGAAGCGGACGCTTTTCGTGCTTCCGGCGGCGCTGTTCGTGGTCTCGCTGACCGTCTTCCCGCTTCTGTTCGGGCTGATCATCGCGTTTTCGAACTGGAACCTCTCAAGTCTTGACGGGCGCCAGTTCAACGGGGTCGACAACCTTGTCCAGATGTGGGGCGACCCGTTCTACTGGAACGCGCTTGGCAACATGGTCGTCTATGTCCTGGCGATCCTTGTCGAGTATGCCATCGCCTTCGGACTTGCGCTGATCCTTGCGGGCCAGATCCGCGCCCGCAAGTTCTGGCGCGTGGCCTTTCTGCTGCCCCTGATGCTGTCCCCCGTCGCGGTCAGCTGGATGATCGGCAAGTCGATGCTGGAGCCGCGCTTCGGCCCGCTGGCGCGACTGGCCCGAAGCCTCGGGATCGAGAACCCGAGTTTCTTCGAGAGCCCCTGGATGGCGCAGCTGACCATCATGGTCCTGGATGCCTGGACCTTCATTCCCTTCATGATGATCATGCTGCTTGCGGGCTTGCAGGCGATCCCGAAGGAATTGCAGGAAGCGAGCCGCGTCGATGGCGCGACGGGCTGGAAAAGCTTCTGGGAAATCACCTTCCCGCTGATGTTGCCGGTCTCGGTCACCGCGATCCTGATCCGGATCATCTTCAAGCTGAAGCTGGCCGACATCGTCATCACCGTGACCTCCGGCGGGCCGGGAGGGGCGACGGACACCGTCACCAGCTTCATCTTCCGCGAATACCGGGAACGGTCGAACGTGGGCTACGGGACCATGCTGGCGATGGTCTACCTGGTGCTGATCGTCATCGCGATGACGGTGCTGATGAAATTCGCCAACCGCCTGACGAAGCCTCGGACGTAAGGGACCGCGATGACCGACACCCCCGTCCAGATCTTCCGCGACAGCGAAACCGACCGCGGCTTCCGCATGAAGTGGTGGGCAAGCCGCATGACGATCTACGCGGTGCTTATCTTCTGGGCCGTGATCTGCCTCTTCCCGATCTACTGGACCGCCACGACCAGCTTCAAGCTGGCGCCGAACGTGATGCAGGGCCAGATGGTGCCCTTGCCGCCGTCCTGGACTCCCGAGGGGGACTGGGCCAAGTCGGTCTTCTACGCGCCGAAGTGGAAGGGCTGGGAATCGATCGGCATGTCGCCGCAGACTCTCCAGCAGGAAAGCACGGTGCGGGCGGAGTTCCTGAAGCGGTTCGGGAACTCGGCCATCGTGGCGCTGGTCTCTTCGGCCCTTGCCGTGGTGCTGGGGGCGATGGCGGCCTATGGGCTGTCGCGGTTCCGCTACAAGTTCGGCTGGATGAAGAACGACGACATCTCTTTCTTCTTCCTCAGCCAGCTGATCCTGCCTCCCGTGGTGCTCGCCCTGCCGTTCCTCGTCCTCTACAAGGAGCTGGCCCTACTGGATACCCGGATCGGGCTGATCCTTCTCTACACGCTGTCCGTCCTGCCGATCGTCATCTGGATCATGAAGGACCAGTTCGAGACGATCCCGACCGAGCTGGAGGAAGCGGCCCTTGTCGACGGGCTGTCGATCTGGGGGGCCTTCCTGACGATCATCCTGCCCATCGCGCTGCCGGGGATGGTGGCGGCCTTCATCCTGTCGCTCGTCCTGACCTGGAACGAGTACTTCTTTGCGGCCCTCCTGACCTCGACCCATGCCAACACCCTGCCGGTGATGGTGGCGAGCCAGACCGGGTCTCAGGGCATCAACTGGTGGTCGATGGCGGCGCTGTCCTTCGCGGCGATCCTGCCCCTCATAGTGATCGGGATCGTGCTGGAGAGGTTCATCATCAAGGGGATGGCGGCGGGGGCGGTGAAGTAATGTCCACGGTGGACAAACTTTGGAATCCCTTGTGAATCAATGATTTGGGATTTTCCGTTAGGGATTGCTTAACACATGCCGACGCCATGCTGAAAAGGATCGACCAGCGCCTGTCGGCGAATATTGTCCATATCCTGATGCTGATGGGACATGGTGACGACCTGGTGCTCTGTGACGTCAATCACCCCGCGGCGACCATCGCGGCGGAAACGACCTATGGCCGCCTGATCGACATGGCGGGCTGCGACATTCCGACGGCCGCGAGGGCGATTTTGAGCCTGATGCCGCTGGATACCTTCGTTCCCGCGCCGGTGTCTCGCATGCAGGTTGTGGGCAACCCGGAGGGACAGGTGCCGATCTTCGCCCGGATGCAGGCGGTCGTGGATCAGGCCGAAGGGCGTCCGGTGACCATTCAGGCACTGGAGCGGTTTGACTTCTATGCTGCCGCCAAGCGGTCCTTCGCGATCATCCGCACCTCGGACTCCGGCCCCTATGGCTGCTTCATCCTGAAGAAGGGTGTGGTTGACCTGCCGGAGTTGTAGTCGGACGCCTCCTCGTGCGCCTTCGGCTTCTCGTCGGGAGGTCAGCGAGGAGGGACGAAGTCCACCGACGAGCGGGGTTTCAGGTCAGGCCCAAAACTTGCCGCAGGTGCGCCAGCGCGATCTGGACGCCGCGCTCTCCCATTTCCGCCGAGGCCTCTGTGGCGTCTTCGGTGTACCAGTGGTCCCCGTCGCCAGACCGGCCCATGTCCACGGTATCCGGCGCCAACGCCTGCATCAGCGCGGTCTCTCCTTTCCCGGCGTGGTCAAAGGGGAAGGCCGCGCCCTTAGGGAAGAGAGGGTGGATCCGGATCCAGTTGAACGGGTCCGCCCCTTCGGCCTGCCGGGCGTAGTAGTCCTGCATCCCCCGATCGCCCCACCAACCGGGGCCGCGTGTGGCCTCAAGAAACCGCATGATCGCGTTGCGGCCCGCGAGGCGGAAGGCGAGGTCGGTGGGCATGCCCTGGTCGAAGCCTTCGGTCTGGTGGTGGATCACGCCACGGATGTTGCGGAAGCCTGCCTTGAGGAGCGCGGTGAAGAGGCCTTCTGCCACTGGCAGGATAGCCGCTGCGTCGATGTGGAGCGTCCCCGTCCCATCTGGCCCCGCTACCGCGTGGCTGGCCGCGCCATAGGCGAAGGGCGGGAGGGTGATGATCTGGTCGCCCAGCCGGGAAAGAACCTCGGTCACCGCCAGCAGGTCCACCCCGCCGGGGAGGTGCTGGCCGTGGTACTCCATGACGCCAATGGGCAGGACGACGGGGGTATTCGCCGCGATCGCCTCTTGCAGCTGGTGCGGGCGGAGGCGGGAGAACTCGGTCACGGCAGGGCCTGCATCAGGTCTTTGGTCTGGGTGTAGAGGCGTTTCCAAAGCGGGTATTGCTTTGCATAGGCGGGGACCTGTTCGGGCTGGACGGTCGTTGCCTCGGGGTTCCAGGTCCGGATGTCCTGCGGCTGGGCTGCCCCGATGGCGCAGGCGGCCAGGAAGGCGTCGCCATAGCTTGCCCCGATCGTCTTTTCGCAAACGTGTTGCGCGACGCCGCCGAAGTCGGAGGTCGCCTGCAGCCAAAGCTGGTTCTTCGTGCCGCCGCCTACGGCGAGCACGCGGGCTGGCGAGGCGCCGACTTCGGCGTAGGTTTCCAGCACATGCGCGGTCCCTGCGGCGATGCCTTCGCAGACGGCCCGGAACAGGTCGGCGCGGGTGTGGGTCAGGTTCAGCCCGAAGAAGCTGCCGCGCGCGTGGGGGTCGTGGATCGGTGTGCGTTCGCCCGAGAAGTAGGGGAGGCAGAGGAGGCCCTTGGCGCCTTTGGGACTGTCCATCGCCTCGGCCACCAGGGCCGCGAAGTCGGTGTCGCGGGCCAGCTGGTCGCGGAACCAGTGGGTGAGCGTGCCGGAGGTCGCGAGGCCCGCCATCGAGGCATGGGTGCCGGGGAAAAGCCAGGGCGCGTACCAGAGGCGCGGGTCGCGGACGGGCTGGCCGGTGACCTGGATGATGAAGATGGTCGAGCCATACATCAGCATCATCTCGCCCGGGTGCTGGACCCCGACGCTGACCGCCTCGGCCGCCGCGTCGATGGTGCCGCAGGTGACGGGGGTGCCTTTTGTCAGGCCCGTCTCTGCGGCGGCCTCGGCGGTGATGTGGCCGGCGATTTCGGTGGACCACATCAGCCGCGGAAGCTTGTCGAGCGGGATGATCTCGGGCGCGAGGTCCGACGTCCAACCTTGCGTGGTCACGTCGTAGAGCGGCGAGAAGTTCGCGGCGGTGTAGTGGTCGATGACGTATTCCCCGGTCAGCTTCCAGGTGAGGTAGCTGGTGGAGGTGAGGACCTTGGCGGTCCGGGCGTAGAGGTCGGGCTGGGTTTCCTTGAGCCAGAGGATTTTGGGACCGACGGACTGCGAGGTCAGCGCGTTGCCGCAGCGCTGGTGGATCGTGGCCTCGCCGATCCGGGCGTTGAGGCTGGCGATCTGGTCGGTGGCCCGCGTGTCGACGCCGTAAAGGACGCCGTTCATCAGGGGTTTGCCGGTGGCGTCCACGGGCAGCATGCAGGGGCCAATGGCGCTGGTGGCGACGGACTTGATCTCCTTCGGGTCAAGGGCGGACTGGGCGAGAAGCGCCCTGGTGATGTGGACGAAATCGCCCCACCAGTCCTCTTCGGCCCTGTGTTCGGCCCAGCCGGCGCGGGGGACGATCATCTTGTGCGGGCGGGAGGCCTGGGCGGTGATGCGGCCTTGGGCGTCGACGAGGACGCCCTTGGATTCGAAGGTGCCGATGTCGATGCCGAGGGTATGCGTCATCTTGTGAGCTTGAGGTCGGGAGTGATGGCGGAGAGGGCAGTGTCGAGGAGGGTGACGAGGCCTGCGACGTCCTGCGGGTCGACCACCTCGAGGGCGGAGTGCGAGTAGCGCATCGGGAAGCCGACATCGAGGCAAGCGACGCCTTCGGGGCCCATGAACTGGATGTAGCTGAGGTCGGTGAGGGCTCCGGTATGGGCGGAGCGTTGGAGGGGGAGGTTGGCGCTGGTGGCGGCGTCCTCGAAGAGGCGGACGAGGGCGGGGTGGGGGATCACGCCATTCAGCGTGCCGCGGCCGTGGAAGGAGTAGAGGCTGATGCCGGGGCCGCCGCCGAGGGTGATGTCGCCTCGGGTGGTCATGTCGGGGGTGTCGCAGGCGAGGAGGAGGTCGATCTGCAACGCGATGGACGGTTGCAGGGCGGTGGCGGCGGGAAGGACGCCGCGGAGGTTGTATTCCTCTTGCACCGACCAGACGAGGTGGAGGGTGGGGCCGGGTTTGGTCTTCCGGGCTTCGGCCAGTTTCAGGAGAGCAGCGCAGCCTGCGCGGTCGTCGACGGAGGTGCCGGCGATGCGGTTGTTGGCAAGCGTGAGGGCGCGGGGGAGGTAGGTGACGGGGGTGCCGATGCGGACGCCTGCGGCTTCGGCTTCGGGTTTGGAAGAGAACCCGGCGTCGACGTAGAGGTCGGCGTAGGGGAGGACTTTGTATTTCTCCTCCGGGCTGGTGGCGTGGTGGCTCTTGTTGGCGATGAGGGCGGGGAGGTCTCCCCGGTCGGTGCAAAGGAGGACGGCCTGCGCGGGCAAGGCGCGTTCGGGGACGCCGCCGAGGCGTTCGAGGCGGATGAGGCCGGAGGGCTCGATCTTGCGGACGACAAAGCCGAGCTGGTCCATGTGGGTGAAGATCATCACGGGTGGAAGGGCGGGGTCGCCGGGGATCGTGCAGGTCAGGTTGCCGAGGCGGTCGGAGTGGTGCGGCAGGCTGAGGGTGTCGAGATGCGCGGCGATGGCAGAGGCGACGCGGGTCTCGTATCCGGCGAGGCCGGGGATCAGCATGAGCTCAACGGTCAGGTCTGCGACGGAGGGAAGCGTCATTTGCCGCCTCTCATTTCCCACCTCGGGCGGTGCGGGCGCGGGCCATGAAATCGGCGGCGCGGTCGGGGTCTACGGCGGCCCAGGTGTCTCCGCCCACCTTGAGCGCCGAGCCGACGATACAGCCGTCGGCCACCGCGAGGACATCGGCGATGGTGGCGTGCTTGACGCCGGTGTTGGCGAGGACGGGAGTGGTGGGCAGCACGCGCTTGACACCTTCGAGGTCCTCCATCCGCGCGGCTTCGCCGGTGATCGCGCCCGAGACGAGGACGGCGTCGGGGATCGAGGAGAAGACAGCGGACCGCGCGCGGTCGGGCAGGGGGCGGCGGTCGAGGCTGTCGGCGAATTCGGCCGAGACGTTGTAGAGGCGGGCGACGCCTCCAGCGCCGAGGCGCTGGGCATAGCGAACGGCGGCGCCGGCGTCGGGGGCCCAGACGCCCATGTCGCTGGCATAGGTGCCGGTGAAGATCTCGCGGACGAAGGCGGCCCCGGTGGCGGCGGCGACGGCGAAGCTGGACATCGGGTCCCAGAGCACGTTGACACCGAAGGGCACGGTGATCTCGTCGCGGAGGCGGCCGATGACATAGGCCATCGTGGCGGAAGAGGCAGTGTCGACTTTCAGCTCGTACGGGCGGTCGTTCTCATTGCCGAACATCACGGCGTCGAAGCCTGCGGCCTGCAGCGCCTTCAGGTCGGCGCGGGCTCCGGCCAGGATGCCTTCGACACCACGCCCGGAGTCATAAAGCGGCGCGCCGGGGGAGGCCCCGAGATGGACCATGGCGATGACGGGTTTGCGGTCGCCGAATACGGCTTTGAAGCGTGACATGTGATCCCCCCTTGCGCGGGGCACGCTAGCGCGAAAGGCGTTGGACGGGAAGCCGGATCATACTAGCATGTCAGCAAGCGAGGGAGGGCGCGGATGCTGGCGACACGACATTGGGACCGGCTTGGGAACGGCGGGCTGACCTTCACGGAACTGGGCTTTGGCACAGCGCCCATCGGCAACCTGTTCAAGGCCGTGTCGGACGACGAGGCACATGCCGTGCTGGAGGCCGCCTGGGCGGGCGGGGTGCGCTATTTCGATACGGCTCCACTGTATGGGCTGGGCCTGTCGGAGACCCGACTGAACCGCTTCCTGCGCGACAAGCCGCGCGATGCTTATGTGCTCTCGTCGAAGATCGGCCGGCTTTTGCGGGCGGTCCCGCCCGACCAGCGCGACGGGTTCGGCAAATGGATCGATGTGCCTGCCCGCAAAGAGGTCTTCGATTACAGCTACGACGGCACGATGCGCAGCCTGGAGTTTTCGCTGGAACGGCTGGGGGTGGAGCGGATCGATATCCTTTATGCGCATGACCTCGACATCTTCACCCATGGCAGCCGCGAGGCGATGCTGGCGCGGCTGGATGAGTTCGTCGCGGGGGCCTACCGCGCGCTGGTGGCCCTGCGCGACCAGGGGGTGATCCGGGCATTTGGGGGCGGGATCAACGAGGTGGAGCCCTGCCTCTGGCTGATGGAGCGCTGCGACATCGACATCTTTCTGCTGGCGGGGCGCTACACCCTGCTGGAGCAGGAGGCGCAGGAGCGGCTGATGCCCCTGTGTCAGGAGCGGGGCGTCGGGATCGTGATTGGCGGCCCCTACAACTCGGGCATTCTGGCCACGGGGCCGCGACCGGGGGCGCACTGGAATTACGCGCCCGCGCCGAATTGGGTGATGGAGAAGGCCGGGCGGTTGCAGGCGGTCTGCGAGAGCTTTGGCGTGCGGCTGGTCGATGCGGCGTTCCAGTTCCCGCTGAAGCATCCGGCGGTGGTCTCGGTCATTCCCGGAGGTCAGGGACTGTCGGAGATGGCGTCGAACCTGGCTGCGGCGAAGGCGGAGATTCCGCAGGCGCTGTGGGAGGAGCTTCGATCCGAAGGGCTTCTGCGGGCGGACGCGCCGATCTGAGGGGCCTCCTCGTGCGCCTTCGGCTTCTCGTCGGTGGGGTGACGCAGCGAGGAGCGCCGAACAGGCGACGACGAGCGGTGTCTCAGGCGCCGTAAAGCGCGCCCAGAACGATCCGGGTGGTGGCGGCGGCGTCCTGGCGGGCTTGTGCCTTGGCCAGTTCTGCGTTTGAGGCCAATCCCCGAGCAATGGCGCGCAGCCGGTCAGTGACGGCGATGTTCGCCCGCGCCTCGCCCACCGGATCGGTGCCGCCGTGGTCGGGGAAGGTGTCGAAGTAGATCACCCCGTCGTAAGCAAGACGATCGAGCGCCATGAAAAGTTCCACCGTCTGGACCGGGTGGACGGACCCCGCGATCAGCCCGTCGTCGCGCTTGCCGTAGCCGTCGTTGAGGTGGACGCCGAGGATGCGGCTGGTCCGGCCCGCCAGCATGGCAGCGCGGGCGGGCATCTCACCGGCAAAGAGCATGTGGCAGAAGTCCAAGGTGACGCCGGTGTTGGGCCTGCCGACCTCGGCCAGGGCCAGCAGCGTCGTCGTCATGTCGGGCATCACGACATGGGCGCGGGGTTCGTTGGGCTTGTATTCGATGGCGATGTCGACGGCGGGATTGTGGTCGGCGATCTCGGCGATGGCCGAAATGCTGTCGTCCCACATCCGGGCGTAATCGGCCTGGAAGGAATAGTCGAACCCGTCCTGCCCCATCCAGAGCGTCATCAGCCGCCCGCCCATTGCCGCCAGCGCGTCGATCCCGCGCTTTGTGAGGTCGATTGCGGTACGGCGTGTGGTGGGGTCGGGATGGCTGAAGGCACCCAGGCGGAAGCCGGGGTCGGTGTAGTAGCGCATGGCGAGGCCGTTCAGGGCCATGCCGTTGTCGGCAAGGATGCGGGAGAGTTCAGCCGGGGAATGGTGGTCGAAATGGTCGGGGAAGTTCAGGTCGGCGGCGTCGAGGCCGCCCACCCGACCGGCGGCTGAGATCATCTGGGCCACCGTGTCGCCCTTCTGCTTGAAGGCATTGAGGCGCGTGGCGTAGCGAGGTTTGTTCGGGATCATGGGGTGGCGAAAAGCTCGGGATGGGCGCGTTCGAGAGGCGCGAGGTAAGTGAGCAACTGGCGCAGGTGGTGTTGCACGGCCAGCCGCGCGGCGTCGGGATCGCGCGCCTCGAAGGCGGCGAGGATTGCCCGGTGTTCGTCGAGTGTCGCCTGCAGGCGGCCTTCCACCGGCAGGATCAGCTGGCGCGCGCGGTGAACCGAGAGCCAGGCGGTCTGGGCGACCTGCGGCAGGCGGGGAAAGCCGGTGAAGGACAGCATCATCTCGTGCATCTGTCCGTCAAGCTGCATGAACCCCTGCCGGTCGCCATCGACCACCAGCGCCTCCTGCATCCGGACATTGCGACGCAGCTCGCGCAGCTGGTCCTCGGTGATCTGCCGGGCCACGAGTTCAGCCGCGGCGACCTCGATCGCCTCGCGGATGAAGGCACCCTCGCGGATGTCGGTCATCGAAAGCCGCGTGACGAAGGTGCCCGCCTGGGGGACGACGTCGACGAGGCCATCCGCGGCGAGCCGCGCCACGGCGTCCGCGACCGGGGAGCGCGAGACGCCGAGGCGGTCACAGATCTCGGGTTTTCGGATGATGTCGCCCGGCCGGTAGGCAAGCGTCAGGATCGCCTCCTTGAGGCTTTGGTAGACGCGCTGGCCAAGCGAGCCCTGCAGCCGGTCAAGCGGCGTCAGCAAGGCCGCGCCGTTCGGGTCTTGTGATCCGGTCGGGGGTGCTTGTAGCATGCTAACATGTTAGACTCGGCGGCCTGCCTGTCAACGAAAAGCGGCCGCATCGTTGGGGTTCCATAATGGCCGATCCTACTATCCGATTGCACGCGACAGACAACCTGGTGATTGCGCTCACCGACCTTGCCAAGGGTGCCGTGGTGCCCGGGGTTTCGGTTCCCCTGCCGGGCCCGGTGCCGCGCGGACACAAGCTTGCGACGCGGGCGATTGCGAAAGGCGAGATCGTGCTGCGCTATGGCCAGTCCATCGGGCAGGCGACCGAGGACATCGCGGAGGGCGCGCATATCCATTCGCACAACCTCGGCATGGGGCCGCACAGCACGGACTATGCGATGGGGACGCAGGCGACCCCGCTGCCCGCGCTGCCGGTGCGCGAGTTCATGGGCTATCACCGCGCCGACGGGCAGGTGGGGACGCGGAACTACATCGGGATTCTCACCTCGGTGAACTGCTCGGGGTCGGTGGCGCGCTTCATCGCCGAGGCGGCGGAGAAGGACCCGGTCCTGTCCGCGATGCCCAACATCGACGGCTTCGTGCCCATCGTCCACAACACCGGCTGCGGGATGTCGGGGGTGAACGAGGGCTATGACACGCTGATGCGCACGCTGAAGGGCTATGCGCGGAACGCGAACTTCGGGGGCATCCTGCTGGTCGGCCTTGGCTGCGAGGTGATGCAGGTCCCGGACCTGGTGGGGCAGGGGAGGCTGCGCCCCGACGGGAACTTCCGCTACATGACGATCCAGGGCACCGGCGGCACGCGCGCGACGATCCAGAAGGGGCTGGAGGTCCTGCGCGAGATGGCGGAGGTGGCGTCGAAGGTCGCCCGGGCCCCGGCGCCGGTGTCGAAGCTGATCGTCGGGCTGCAGTGCGGGGGGTCGGACGGCTATTCCGGGATCACCGCAAACCCGGCGCTCGGTTATGCGAGCGATCTGCTGGTGCGGATGGGCGGCACGACGATCCTTTCGGAGACGCCGGAAATCTATGGGGCCGAGCATCTGCTGACCCGCCGCGCCGTGGCGCAGGAGGTCGGCGAAAAGCTGATCGACCGGATCAAGTGGTGGGAGAACTACACCGCGATCAACGGCGGCGAGATGGACAACAACCCTTCGCCCGGCAACAAGCGGGGCGGGCTGACGACGATCCTTGAAAAGTCGCTGGGCGCCGTGGCCAAGGGCGGGACCGCGCCCCTGTCGGGCGTCTACAAGTTCGCCGAGCCCATCACCTCGCCCGGCTTCGTCTACATGGACAGCCCCGGCTATGACCCCTGCAGCGTGACCGGCCAGATCGCCAGTGGTGCCACGATGATCGTTTTCACCACCGGGCGCGGATCGGTCTCGGGTTACAAGCCCAGCCCCTGCATCAAGCTTGCGACCAACAACGAAATGTATCAGCGGATGGCCGAGGACATGGACGTCAACTGCGGCGACATCATCGACGGGGTGTCGATCGAGGCCAAGGGCGAGGAAATCCTGGAGAAGATCATCGCCGTCGCCTCGGGCGAGCGGACGCTGTCCGAGGAACTGGGCTTTGGCGGGGCCGAGTTCGTGCCCTGGCAGATCGGCGCGGTGATGTGAGTCAGAGGCGGTAGAAGGACCGTGACGTATCGCGGTAGATCTGCCGCTTCTCCGTCTCGGATAGATCGGCGATGACCTCGTCCACCAGCGCGACCCAGGCGAGGTAGGTGATCGCCAGGGTCGAGACCGGCCAGTCGCCGCCGAACATGATGCGGGATGGCCCGAAGGCCTGAAGCGCCACGTCCATGTAGGGGCGGAGCGTCGCGGGTGTCCAGTCAGGGCCGGCCTCGGTGGCGACGCCCGACAACTTGCAGACCACGTTCTCGCGCCTTGCCAGTTCGCGGATCTGGTCGGCCCAGGGCTGCATCAGGCCCGCCGCGATGCCGGGTTTGGCGATATGGTCAAGCACCATCGGCACATTGGGGCAGGCATCCACCAGGCCAATGGTCGCCTGCAACTGCGGGTGCTTGAGGCAGAGATCGAAGGACAGGCCGTAATCGGCCAGGGCCCGCACGCCGGTCACGAAGTCCGGCCGCAGGCACCAGGCCGGGTCGGGCTGGTCCTGGTAGATGCGCCGGATACCGCGGACCTTTTCGGTCGCCGCCAGACGCTCCAGCTTGGCCCGGGCGGCATCGCCCCGCTCGAGGGGCGCGTTGCAGACCAACGCGGCGATGCGCGGCTCCTCCTTTGCCCAGGCAAGCACCTGCTGCGCCTCGGCGTAAGCCTGGTCGATGGCCGCGTCGCATTCGAGGAAGACCAGTGCCTCGATCTCCACCCCCGCACTAGCGGCGCGAAAGTCCGCGGGCAGGAAGGGCCGGTCCAGCGGGTCGAAGAGCCAGGGGTAGTCCAGGAGCTTCGGGTCCCACAGGTGGAGATGGCTGTCGATGATCGGGAAACTGGGCATGGCTGTCTCGTGCGCTCTTGTCGCGTGATGCTACACCCATGCGGGCGTTTGGGAAGAGCTTGCGCTTTGGCCGCGCCCGCCTAACCTGAGGTCCGCAGAATGGAGCCCAGCGTGACCCCCACTGTCCTTGTCGTCGGCAGCCTGCACCATGACATCGTGGTCGAGGCCGACCACCTGCCGCGCCGCGACGAGACGGCGGTGGGGTCGCGCTGGTATCCGAAATTCGGCGGCAAGGGCGGCAACCAGGCCGTCGCCGTGGCCCGCGCCGGGGCGGTCTGCCGCATGCTGGGCGCGGTCGGGGATGACGCGTTCGGCGTGTTCCTGCGGGAGGGGCTGCGCAAAGGCGGGGTGGACGACCGTTTCGTGGCGGTGCTGCCGGATGCGGGCTCGGGCATGAGCGTGGCGATCCAGGACGCGCAGGGCGACTATGCGGCGACTATCGTTTCGGGCGCGAACCTGCGGATCGACCCCGCCGCGCTGACGGATCCGGCGCTCTGGCAGGACGTGACGCTGATGATCCTGCAGAACGAGGTGCCCGAAGCGTTAAATCTGGCGGCCGCCAAGGCTGCGCGGGAGCGGCAGGTTCCGGTCCTTCTGAACGCCGCCCCGGCGCGGGCACTGGCTGCTGGCCTCGTCCCGCTGATCGACATTCTGGTGGTGAACGCCGTCGAGGCCGAGATGATGGGTGGGGGCCGAGTGGCGGACCTTGTGACCGCCGAAGCTGCCGCGCGCGTTCTTTCTGACCGGTTCGGAAAGGTCATCGTCACTGCGGGAAGCAAGGGACTAGCCGCGGTCGGACCGCAGGACGGAAGCTTCACGCTTCCCGCGGAAAAGGTGACGGTCGTCTCCAGCCACGGAGCGGGGGACGCGTTCGTGGGCGCTCTGGGCGCGGGGCTTGCGCGTGGGATCGCGTTCCGCTCCGCGGTTGCGGAGGCGTCCCGCGCTGCGGCCCGGCATGTCAGCACGGCCCGGTGAGGCCCGGGCGGATTTTCGCGTCCGGTCTGCAGGAAGCACCTTCCCAGACGGTTTTGCTGCGGTAACGTGGCGGGCAGGAGTGCGGGTCGGGGAGAGGGCATGGACCTAGGGCTTCAGCGCATGGCGGTGATCGTGACCGGCGCGGCAAGCGGGATCGGCGCGGCCATTGCCCGGATGCTTTCTGCCGAGGGGGTGGGGGGGCTTCTCCTCACCGACCGGGACGGCGCTGGGCTGGAGCGCACTGCGGCGGACGTGGCGCGGGTTCCGACCGGGACCTTGGTCGCCGACCTTGCCGACCCCACGGTCCCAGGGGCCATCGCGGCGGCGGCGGTCGCGCGGTTCGGACGGATCGACGGGCTTGTGAACGCGGCAGGGCTGACGACGCGGGGGTCTTTCGAGACCGGGACGGCCGAGCTTTGGGACAGGCTTTTCGCCGTCAACTCCCGCGCCGGGTTCCTGTTGATGCAGGCCGCGATCCGGGACATGAAGGCGCGTGGGGCTGGCGGGTCCATTGTCAACATCCTGTCGATGAACGCCCATTGCGGCATCCCGGACCTGGCCATCTATTCCGGCAGCAAGGGCGCGATGGTCACGCTGACGAAGAACGCCGCCCATGCGCACATGTCCGACGGGATCCGGGTCAACGGGATCAACCTTGGCTGGGTCGCGACCGAGATGGAGCACCGGGTCCAGAGCGAGCTTCTGGGTGAGGGCTGGGAGGCGACGGTGGCCGCTGCAGAGCCGCTCGGCCGCCTCGTCACAGCCGAAGAATGCGCCCGGCTGGCTGCGTTCCTGCTGTCAGACGCCTCGGTCCCTATGAGCGGGGCGATCATCGACTTCGAGCAGCGGGTGGCGGGGGCGCGATGACCGAGGCAAGCCCGCCCCGCGATTTCGAGGCGCTTCGTGCGGCGCTGGTGGCGCGGTCGGGGCGGCTCTCGAAGCGGCTGGCGCAGGTGGCGCAGTTCTTCCTGAACCACCCCGAGGAGGTGGCGGTCTCGACCCTCGTTCGCCTCGCCGACCTTGCCGCGGTGCCCCCGGCCACCATCACCCGCTTTGCCAAGGAGCTGGGGTTCCAGGGTTTTGCCGACCTGCAGCTCGTCTTTCGCGAACGGCTGCTTGGACCCCGCCTTCCCTATGCCGAACGGCTGTCGGGGGGCGGTGACCTGGACCAGCCGGGGATGGTGTTCGGCAGTTTCGTGCAGGCGGCAGTGCAGTCGCTGTTGCGGATCGAGGAGGCCTTGGACCGCGACCAGCTGGCGGCCTTCGTCGAGGTGCTGGCTGCGACCGAAGTCGTCCATGTCGCCGCCGCGCGAGGGGCCTTCGGGCTGGGGGCCTATACGGTCTATGGGCTGGGCAGTATCGGGCGGCGTGCGCAGCTGATCGACAATCTGGGCGCGATGCGGGCGATGCAGGTCGCGGCGATGGGGCCAGGGGATACATTGCTCGCCATGACTTTCGACGACTACACGCCCGAAACGGTCGAGATCGTCCGCATGGCCGCCGCGCGCGGCAATCGGGTGCTGGTCATCACCGACAACGCGCTGTCCCCCGTCGCCGGGCTGGCGACACATGTGCTGTATGTGAACGAGGCGCGTCTCGGCCATTTCCGCAGCCAGGTCCCCGCTCTCGTCGTTGCTCAGGCGATGATCGTGGGACTTGGCCAAAGGCTCGGTTCGGTTGAGAATCCTCAGATTCAAGAAAATGAAAAATCCGTTGCATCGACTCGCGGCTTGGCCAAACATGGCCGGGGGAGGACGTCATGATGCACAGCCGGTTCGACTTTGCGGGCGCGCAGGTCGTGGTTGTCGGTGCCAGCCGCGGCGGGATCGGGGCGGCCATCGCGCGGGCCTTCCAGGAGGCCGGTGCAAGGGTGGAGATCACCGGCGCCGAACCGGAACCCGCGCCCGAGGATGCGGCGCGCTTTGCCTACACGCAGCTTGACGTCACGGACGGGGCGGCGGTGAAGGACTTCGCCGCGCAACACGACAAGGTCGACGTGCTGGTGAACTGCGCCGCGATCACCGCGCGGGGCGAGGAGATGGCCCCGGAGTTCTTCGCGCATGTGGTCAACGTTAACCTGCACGGCACCTTCCGCATGGCCGAGGCGTTTCATTCACAGCTCAAGGCCGCGAAGGGGGCGCTGATCAACATCGCGTCCATGTATGCGATGTTCGGCAGCCCGAAAAACCCTGCCTATGGCGCGTCGAAGGCCGCCGTGGTGCAGTTGACGAAGTCGCTGGCCATTGCCTGGGCGGGGGATGGGATAAGGGTGAACGCCGTGGCACCCGGCTTCATCGTGACCCAGCAATCCGCCCGCAGCCGGACTGACCCGGTGCATGTGGCCAACGTCTCGGCCCGCACGCCTATGGGCCGCTGGGGCGAACCGGAGGATATTGCGGGGCCGGTCCTGTTCCTGGCCTCGGATGCGGCGGGCTTCATGACCGGCACCTGCCTTGCCATTGATGGGGGATATTCCGTTGTCTGACCTTTCCACCATCGGCGCCGCTGTCATCGGCACCGGCTTCATCGGCGCGGTGCACCTGTCCACCCTTCGCCGCCTTGGCATTCCGATCGTTGGCGTCCTGGGGTCCAGCGCGACACGCGGGGCGGAACGTGCGAAGGCGCTTGAGGTGGCCAAAGCCTATTCCTCGCTGGACGAGCTTTGTGCCGACCCTGCGGTACAGGTTGTCCACGTCACCTCGCCCAACGTGGCCCATTACCCGCAGGTGAAGGCCATCCTTGCCGCCGGAAAGCATGTGATCTGCGAGAAGCCGCTGGCCATGACCGCCGCGCAGTCGGCCGAGATGGTGGCAATGGCGCGGGCGAGCGGAAAAGTCGCGGCGGTCTGCTACAACACCCGCTTCTATCCACTAAACCAGCACGCCCACGGGATGATGAAGGCTGGCGACCTCGGCGACCTGCGGCTCATCACCGGGCATTTCCACCAAGATTGGCTGGCGAAGGACACCGACTGGAACTGGCGGCTTGAGGCCGAAGAGGGCGGTCCGCTGCGGTCGGTCAGTGACATCGGCACGCATTGGGTGGACCTGACGAATTTCATCACCGGCCAGAAGCCCGTGGCTGTCATCGCGGAACTGGCGACCTTCATCAAGGAGCGCCAGAAGCCCATCGGCCCGGTGGAAACCTTCACTGCCACCAAGGGCCCGACCGAGACGCGAAAGATCGAGACCGATGACGCTGCGACCATCCTTCTCCGCTACGGCAATGGCGGGCGGGGGATGATGTCCACGAGCCAGGTCAGCCACGGGCGGCGCGGGCTCCTCAGCTGGGACATCTCCGGCTCCAAGGCCTCTGCCGCCTGGTCCGCCGAACACCCCGAGGACCTTTGGATTGGCCACCGCGAAGGCCCGAACCAGGTCCTCCTCCGTGACCCATCATTGATGAACCCGACCGGAGCGGCGGCGGCCTTCATGCCCGGCGGCCACCCCGAGGGCTTTGCCGACACCTGGGCCGCGTTCTTCACGCAAGTCTACCGCGACGTGGCGCGCGGCGGGCGCGGACACGAGTCCACCTGGGCCACCTTCGACGACGGCCATTACGAGATGCTCTTCTGCGACGCCGTCCTCGCCAGCGCCGCAAGCGGAACCTGGGTCAACGTGGGATAAGACATGCAGCTTGGCATCCTCACCGCCCCCTTCGCCGACACTTCCCTGGAGGGCGTGGCCGACTACGCCGCAAGCGCCGGATTCGAGGCCCTTGAAATCGCCTGCTGGCCGCAAGCCGGGGGCGAGAAGCGCCGCTATGCCGGGACCGCGCACCTGCCGATCGAGGACATGACCGCCGCCCGCGGGTCCGAGATCATGGGGATGCTGAAGGCGAAGGGCCTCAGCGTCTCGGGCCTCGGCTACTACCCCAATCCCCTTCACGCCGACGCGGGGCACCGCGAGGCCGTCATCGGCCATTTGAAGAAGGTCATCACCGCCGCCAGCCTGATGCGCGTGAAGGTGGTCAACACCTTCGTTGGCGGCGACCGGACCCTGACCGTCGACCAGAACTGGACCCGTGCCACGGAGATCTTCGCCCCCATCGTCGCCCACGCGAAGGACAAGGGCGTCACGCTCGCCTTCGAGAACTGCCCGATGATCTTCAGCCACGACGAATGGCCGGGCGGGCACAACATCGCCTATTCGCCGAAGGTCTGGCGGCGCATCTTCGACACCTGGGGCGATGCGGTGGGGATGAACTACGACCCCAGCCACCTTGTCTGGCAGATGATCGACGCCGGTCGTTTTGTCCGCGAATTCGGGTCCCGCATGGTCCATGTCCACGCCAAGGACCTGATGATCGATCGCGACGGGCTTTACGACCACGGGATCATGTCCCTTGGCATGGGCTGGCAGGTTCCGCGGATGCCGGGCCTCGGCGAGGTTGACTGGCCGGATTTCTTCGCCAACCTGTACCGGACGGGATACGATGGCCCCATCATCATCGAACACGAGGACCGGACCTTCGAAGGCACCGACGACAAGGTGAAACGAGGCTTCGCCCTGGCGCGGGACGTCCTGCGCCCCTTCGTCAAGTAGAACGACCAACGACAACCAACGATCTGGGAGGATCACGATGAAACGACTGTTGCTTGGAACCGCCCTTGCCATGGGTCTGGCCGGGATGGCCGCCGCCGAGGGCTACAAGATCGGCGTCTCGAACACCGTGCAGGGGAACGGCTGGCGCGAGCAGATGGTCTGCGCGATGAAGGCCGAGGCGCTGGCTTCGGGCAAGGTCGAAAGCCTGAACATCGCTCACCGCAACACCGATGCCGCGGGCCAGCTGGAAGACATCCGCAACCTGATCCAGGCGGGCGTCAATGCGATCGTCGTGAACCCTGCCAACGCCGACGGGATCAACGCGGCGATCAAGGAAGCGACCGACGCGGGCATCGTCGTCGTTGCCGTCGACCAGGCCGTGACCGAGCCCTCGGCCTACATCCTGTCGAACAACCAGGAAGAATACGCCTATCTCGGCGCGAAGTGGCTCTTCGAGCAGATGGGCGGCAAGGGTGCAGTGGTCTACATGCGGGGTGCCGCGGGTGCGGGCGCCGACAACGACCGCGACAAGGGCTTCAAGCGGGCGATGGCCGAGTTCCCCGAGATTACCGTCGCGCAAGAGGTCTTCACCGGCTGGCAGCAGGACCAGGGCAAGCAGCAGATCAACGACATCATCGCCGCGGGCGTCCCGTTCCAGGGCGTCTGGACCAGCGGCATCGACAACGTGATCGTTGACGCCTTCGTGGAAAGCGGCGCGCCGCTGGTGCCGATCGTGGGTGCCGACAACGCGGGCTTCGTGGGCCAGCTTTCCAGCGTCGAAGGCCTGCAGGGCGCCGCCGTCACCAACCCCGGCTCGGTCGGTGGGGCAGGTGTCGCGCTGGCGATCCAGATCCTTGACGGCCAGGTGCCCGCCGAGAAGACCGTCCTGGTGAACCCGGAACTGTGGGAAAACGTGACCGACGAGGGCAAGGCCAAGCTCGCCGCCGCCGCGAACCCGAACCTCAGCCCTGAATGGCCGGTTTCGGTCTCGATCCCCGGCTGGACGAACTACACGATGGACCAGATCATCGCCTGCAAGGGCCCGGGCGAATAAGCCCTTTCGCCTGATCCATCGCGGCCTCCGGAGCTTCTTCGGGGGTCGCCTTCCCTTACCCGAAAGCCTGCCATGCCGGATGCCCCCTCCGACGCCGTTCTCGACGCCACGGGAGTCGCCAAGCGCTTCGGCGCGGTCCAGGCCCTGAAGAACGCCTCGCTGCAGGTGAAGGCCGGCCAAGTGGTCGCCCTGATGGGGGCGAATGGCGCGGGGAAATCCACCTTCGTCAAGATCCTGACCGGAGTTCTTAAACCCGACTCGGGCCATGTGAAGATCAAGGGCCGCGACAGCACCGTGGCGAACCCCGCAGGCGCCCGGCGCTGGGGCCTTGTCCCGGTCTACCAGGAGCCGTCTCTGATCCCGGACCTCTCCGTCCTCGACAACCTCCGCCTCGGTGACACGCCGGTCGATCCCTTCCGGTACTGGGTGTCCGAACTGGGCCTCCCCGACCTCGACCCCGACGCGATGATCCGTTCGCTCCCACTCGCCTCTCTCCGCATCGTGGACCTTGCCCGCGCGCTTGCCATCGAGCCGGATGTGCTCCTCCTCGACGAACTCACCGCAGCCCTCCCGACCGATCTTGTGGAACGGGTACTGAAAACCGTCCGCGCCCAGGCCGACGCCGGCCGCTCGGTGATCTACGTCTCGCACCGCTTCAACGAGATCGCCGCAATCTGCGACCGCGCCACCGTCCTCCGCGACGGCCTGACCGTGGGCGACGTCGCCATCGAACCCGGCATCGAGGAGCGCATCGTCGAGATGATGCTTGGCGGCGCCGTCGCCGCCGCCGTGGCAGAGGACCGGCCCACGAAACCTGTCCCGACCGCTGCGCCGCGCCTCAGGGTCAAGGGCCTCAAGACCGGCACACGGCTCGCCGACGTCTCCTTCGACCTCCACCAGGGCGAGGTGCTGGGTGTCGTCGCACTAGAAGGGCAGGGGCAGGATGAGCTGTTCGATGTCCTCGCCGGCAATCGCAAGGCCGCTGCCGGGACGGTCGAGGTCGACGGAACGCCCAGGACGTTCCACCATCCCGCCGACGCCATCGCAGCCGGACTGACCCTGGTGCCGGGAGACCGCGCCCACGCGCTCCTCATGTCCCGCTCGGTCCGCGAGAACATCGCCTTGCCGCTTCTCGCCCGCATCCGCAACTGGGGCGCAATCCGGATGGGCGAGGAAGCCACCAAGGTAGGCCAAGCCATCGAGACCCTGCAGATCGACACCCGCGCTCAAGGTGAGGTCCGGAGGCTCTCCGGCGGTAACCAGCAGAAGGTCACCATCGCCCGCTGGATCGCCAAGGGGGTGCAGACGCTCCTCCTCTTCGACCCCACGCGCGGCATCGACATCCGCACCAAGCGGCAGATCTACGGCCTGGTGCGAGACCTTGCCGATCAGGGCGCGGCGGTCCTCTTCTACACCTCCGAACTCGCCGAAATCCGCCTTGCCTGCGACCGGGCGGTGGTGATCTTCAACGGTCGCGTGGTGGACGTGATCGACGCCAAGGACGCCGACGAACCCACCCTCATGCGCGCGGCCTACGGCCTGACCGAGAAGGCCCCGGCATGAAGCCCCTGTCTCACCCCAACCCCAACCCTTTCACATCTGCCCAAATATCCCCGCCGGAGTGCGACGGGGTTTGCGCCACTGGTTCGAGAAAACCATGTCGCGGTCCGAGCCGCTTTGCGTCCTTCACGCAAGGCGGCGAGACAAAAGGCGCGCGCCGCAAGGCGCTCAATCTGACAACCGCCCGAACCGGCGCCGGTGCCCAACCATGAAGCGCTGGATCGAAGCCAACAGCTGGACCCTGGGCCTCGCCGTCCTGCTCGCGGCCCTGCTCCTGGTGACCAAGCTCATCCAGCCCGATTTCGGCGCTTCGGGCCTCGACAGCCTGGCCCGCGCCGCTCTCCCATTTGCCCTGGCCACGGTCGGCATGGCCATCGTCGTCATTGCGGGCGGCATCGACCTTTCCATCGCCGCGATGATGGCCGTCGCCAGCGTGACCGGAGCCGTCCTGATGGACGGGGCGACCGATGCCCAGTCCGTGCCCATCGTGATCGGCATCCTCCTTCTCGGCCTTCTGATGGGGGCGATCAACGGCGCGCTGATCGTCGTCACCCGCGTCCCCGACATCGTCGTCACGCTCGCCATGCTCTTCGTCTGGCAGGGCGTCGCGCTTCTGATCCTCAACGCCCCCGGAGGCTCCATCGCCCCCTGGCTGCGGTCGCTCATCACCGGCAACTTCGGCCCCGACTGGCTCCCCCGTGCTGTCATTTTCCTCGCCGTGATCACCGCGCTCATCTGGGTCCCTATCCGCCGCTCCAAGCTGGGCCTCCGCCTCTATGCCATCGGCTCCGACCCGCTCGCCGCCTTCCGCTCCGGCGTGCCGGTGGGCCAGACCCGCATCATCGCCTATGCGCTCTGCGGCCTGTTTGCGGCCCTCGGCGGCCTCAGTGTCAGCATGGGCACCGGCATCGGCGAGCCGATCCCCGGCCCCTACCTCCTGGCGTCCGTGGCCGCCGTCGTGCTGGGTGGCGTGGTGCTTGGCGGGGGCAGGGGAGGCCTCCTGGGCCCGATCCTGGCCGTCTTCATCTTGCGGACCGTGCGGATGGACCTGACCCTTCTGTCGGTCGACCCCAACGTCGCCGCGATCATCGAGGGTACGATCATGGTCGCGGTGGTCATGTTCGGCGCGGTTCTGGCGACAAGGGCGAGGCGCACATGACGATGACCGACACCCCCACCGCCCTGAACCGCATGGGTCGCCTGATGGTGGACCGCCCGCTTCTGCCGCTGATCGGGCTTCTGATCCTCCTGATCGCGCTCCTCGCCGTGCTGAACCCCGGCGTCCTCAGCATGTTTTGGGCCTCGAACACGCTAAAGATCGCAATTCCGCTGGCCATGCTCGCCGCCTGCCAGACGCTGACCATGCTGACCGGGGGGATCGACCTTTCCGTCGGCACCGTCGCCACCATCTCGGCCTACCTGACGGCCACCCTGGCCCCGCTGATCGGAGTGCCCCCGGCCATCGCCATCGCGCTTCTTTCTGCGGTGGTCATCGGCCTGGTGAACGGCTTCGGCATCGCCATCTGCCGCGTCCATCCGCTCATCATGACCCTCGGCACCGCGCTCATCGCCACCGGCTGCCTCCTCGTCTACCAGCGCTACGTCATCGCGACGGGGGTTCTCATCCCTGACTTCCTCCTCTGGCTGGGTACCGGCCGGACCTGGGGCTTGCCGAACAGCCTGGCGCTCTTCATCCCCTTCGCGATCCTGGTGATCTGGGCGCAGCGCCGCAGCGGGTTCGGCCGCCTCCTCTACGCCATCGGCGCGAACGAGGCCGCCGCGCGGCTGTCCGGCGTCCGCGTGTGGCAGGTCCACCTGACGCTCTACACCCTTTCCAGCCTGATCGCCGGAGTGACGGGCCTCCTCTACCTCGGCCAGATCAAGACCGCCTCGCTGTCGCTGGCGCTGCCCCTCGACCTTCCTTCCGTCGCCGCTGCCGTGATTGGCGGCACCTCGATCTTCGGCGGACGCGGAGGCTATGGTGGCACCATCGTCGGCGCACTGATCCTGACCGTGCTGACGTCGATGCTCACCCTGATGCAGATCCCCGAAGGCGGTCGCCGCATCCTCTTCGGGCTGATCATCCTCGCCGTCACCGCACTTTTCATCCGCCTGACCGAACGCAACTGAAAGGGCTTTTCATGGCACCGTTCCGCATCGTCGGCATCAGCTTCGACCACATGCACATGGGCGATCTCCTGCGCTGCGTGCATGACCACCCGGAGGCCGAGATCGCCGGCATCTTCGACCCCGACCGCAGCACGATGCAGCGCGCCATCGACACCTTCGGCATCCCCGAGGACCGCGTCTTCACCGACTTCGACACCTGCATGAAAACGGCGAAACCCGACCTCGCCATCCTCTGCGCCGCCACCGCCAACCATGCGAGCTACACCAGGCGCCTTGCCGCCTACGGAGTCCACGTCTTTGTCGAGAAACCCTTCGCGGCCTCCGTCACCGACGCCCGCGCGATGATCGACGCCATGCCGCCAGGCAAGACGCTTGCGATCAACTGGCCGCTCCGCTGGGTCGAATCCCATGTCACCGCCAAGCGACTGGTCGACGAAGGCATGATCGGCGAGGTGATCGAGATCCACTCCTACGGCGGCAACCGCGGCCCGCTTTACCACCTCGCCGACAAGATCGAGGTCAGCCGGGAAGAGGTGGAACGCCAGAAGCCCACCTCCTGGTGGTACAAGCGCGCCAGCGGCGGGGGGAGCCTTCTGGACTACCTTGGCTACGGCGCGACCTTGGGCACCTGGTACCGGAACGGCGAGGCCCCGCTGGAGGTCACCTGCGTCACGGACGAGACGCCGGGGATCGAGGTCGACCAGCATTCGGTCACCATCTGCCGCTATGCCAAGGGCCTGTCGAAAATGGAAACCCGCTGGGGCACCTTCACCGACCCCTGGGTGATCCAGCCGCAGCCGAAATGCGGGTTTGTGCTGGTGGGGACCGAGGGCACGATCGCCTCCTGGGACTATGACGACCACGTCACCGTGCAGACCCGCGCCAACCCGGAACCGCACCCGATCCCGTCCGACCCCCTGCCGCCGGGGGGCCGCAACGCCATCGAATACGTCCTTGGCTGCATCTCACGCGGCGAGCCGCTGACCGGCCCGCTCGACCCCGCCGTCAGCCTGATCGGCCAGCGCATCGTCGACACCGCAGCCGAATCCGCCCGCCAGAAACGCACGCTTCCGCTGGTGCCATGAGCGAACCCGACGCCGACAGCTACGCCCTGAAGTCCACGGCCCTGGCCGAAATCCCCGCGCCGGACCTCCCCTACCAACCACCCACGCCCCGCGCCTACCGCCCCCGCATTGGCGTGATCGGCGCGGGCGGCATCGTCTCCGCCCACCTCGATGCCTATCGGACAGCGGGGTGGGAGGTTGCGGCGATCTGCAATCGGACGCTCGCCAAAGCTGAAGCCAAGGCCGCCGAATTCGCCCCCAAGGCCCGCGTCACCGACCGCTGGGAAGATGTGCTGAAAGACCCTGACATCGACGTGGTCGACATCACCCCCCACCCCGCCGACCGCCTGCCGATCATCGAGGCTGCGCTGAAGGCCGGCAAGCACGTGTTGTCGCAAAAGCCCTTCGTTCTCGACCTCGCCGAAGGCCGTCGCCTCGTCGCCCTCGCCCGCGACAACGGCGTGAAGCTTGCGATCAACCAGAACGGTCGCTGGGCCCCGCACCTCGCCTGGATGCGCGAAGCTGTCCGCGCCGGGCTGATCGGTGACGTCATCTCGACCCACATCTCGATCCACTGGAACCACGGCTGGATCGCTGGAACGCCCTTTGAACAGATCGAGGACCTGATCCTTTACGACTTCGGCATCCACTGGTTCGACTTCCTGCGCAGCGTGATCGGCCCCCGAGCGCAAACCGTCTTCGCAACCGCTGCAACGGCCACTGGGCAGACGGCAAAGGCCCCGCTCCTCGCGCAAGTGCTCGTGCGGCTGGAGGGTGGGCAGGCCTCGCTGGTCTTTGACGGGGCCACGCCGCATGGGGCGCGCGACACGACCTTTATCGCGGGGACGAAGGGGAGCCTGCAGAGCGACGGGCCGGACCTTGGGCGGCAGTCAGTGACGCTGACCACCGCCGCGGGGGTAGCCCGGCCCAGGCTGCAGGGCACCTGGTTCAACGACGGGTTCCGTGGCGCGATGGGGGCGCTGCTGGTGGCCATCGAGGACGGGACCGAGCCGGCGAACGGGGCGGAGGAAAACCTGGACAGCCTCGCGCTTGCCTTTGCGGCCATCGCCTCGCGCCGGAGCGGGCGGGAAGTCCGGGTGGGCGAGGCGACGCGGCTTGGCCTCTAGGACCAGAGCCGGTACTGCCGCGCCTTGTTGCGGAGGAACGGAAGCCCGCGGTCCAGCACGACGTCGCGGCTTTCCGCCACCGGGCGCCAGACCGAAAGGCCGAAGGACATCTCGGGAGGCATGTCGATAAAGCTTTCCATCGCCATCCCGCCCGTGAAGCCCACCGCCTGCAGGGCGCCGAAGACCTCGTCCCAGCGCACGTTGCCCTCGCCCGGTGTGCCCCGGTCGCTTTCCGACAGGTGGATGTAGCGCAGGTGCGGCCCGGCATCGAGGATGCCAAGCGCCATGCCGCGCTCCTCGATGTTCATGTGGTAGGTGTCGAGGTGAATGAAGATGTTGTCCGCACCGATTTTCTCGATCATCTCGACCGCCTGCCAGCCGGTGTTGAGGATGTGGTTCTCGTAGCGGTTCACCGGTTCGATCCCGAAGGCGATCCCCAGTCTGCGGGCATGGGCGGCGGCGGCACCAAGGACGCGGGCCACATTGTCGCGTTCCCTTTCGGTGGGCGGCAGGCCGGTTCGTTCGCCGATCCCGCCGTAGGTGACGCCGGTCAGGGCCTGCGCGCCGATCGCCGCGCACTGGTCCATCGCGTGGGTCAGGAAGGCGATGGCGGCATCCGGGTCCGAGGAGGCGCGCTTGCCCTCCGGCAGGCCGAGGGAACAGACCGCGGGCATCGCTTCGCGGTCGAGAAGGCGGCGGGAGTGGTCGGTGTCGACCTTGTCGGGGGACAGAAGCGCGATCTCGATGAAGTCGAAACCAAGCGCCTTGCAGGCGGAGACGGCCCGTTCTGCCCCGGCCCGGTCCCAGGCCATCGTCCACATCGAGGTATGGACCCCAAATCCCTTCATGCCGCTTGCCCCCTGCGCCGCGTCGTCGGCTGGCAGACTGCGGCAGGGGTGGGGGTTCTGGCAAGCCGGATCGCGGCCTGCGCTGTTGTTGCCCATGTCGCGGGGCATTTGACTGTGGCATCCTGTCGGCGATCAGTTCGAAGGACGCGCCCGTGACCCGACCCCTCCTCTCCCGCCGTAACCTCTTGTTGTCGGGGGCAGCCCTTGCCGGATTGTCCGCATTTCCCGTCGCGGCAGAGACTGGCGCGGCTGCGGTCCATGTCCGCAAGGACCCCAACTGCGGCTGCTGCACGGCCTGGATCGATATCCTGAAGGCCGAAGGCTTCGCCGTCACCGTCGAGATGGTCCCGCCCGAGGATCTGGTGCAGTGGAAGCTGGTGCAGGGCATCCCCGAGGCGATGGTCTCGTGCCACACGGCCGAGGCGGGCGGCTACCTGATCGAGGGCCACGTGCCGCCCGCGGACTTGCGCCGCCTGCTGGCGGAGAAGCCCGACGCCCTGGGCCTTGCGGTGCCCGGGATGCCCTGGGGTTCGCCCGGGATGGGTCCCGAGGCCGAGCGCGAGGCCTATGACGTCTTCCTCATCGCCCGCGACGGCAGCACTTCGGTCTTCGCCAGTTACCCCGCCGCCTGAGCCTTTCCGGCCCCATCGCCCGGTGCTAAGCCTTTCCGAAACGGGAGGACGCGATGGACAAGGTGGCACTGATCACGGCAGGCGGCTCGGGCATGGGCGCGGCCGCAGCGCGGCGGCTGGCGGCCGATGGCTACAGGGTCGGGATCCTCTCCTCCTCGGGGAAGGGCGAGGCCTTGGCGGGCGAGCTGGGCGGCGTGGGTGTCACGGGGTCGAACCAGAACCCGGACGATGTGGCGCGAGTGGTCGATGTGGTGATGGCAACGTGGGGCCGGATCGACGTGCTGGTGAACAGTGCTGGCCACGGCCCCCGGAAGCAGATCCTGGAACTGACCGACGCCGACTGGCAGGGCGGGATGGACGTCTATTTCCTCTCCGCCGTCCGCCCGATCCGCCTGGTGACCCCGATCATGCAGACGCAGAAGGCGGGCTCGATCATCAACATCTCGACCGCCTGGGCCTTCGAGCCTTCGGCGATGTTCCCCACCTCGGCCGTCGCGCGGGCAGGGCTGGCGGCCTTCACCAAGATCTACGCCGACACCTACGCCCCGGACGGCATCCGCATCAACAACATCCTGCCCGGCTGGATCGACAGCCTTCCCGCGACCGAGGAACGCCGCCGGTCCGTGCCGATGGGCCGCTACGGCAAGTCCGAGGAGATCGCGGCAACCGTGGCCTTCCTCGCCTCGGACGGGGCCGCCTACATCACCGGCCAGAACCTGCGCGTCGACGGCGGGATCACGCGCGGCGTCTGAGCCGGTTGCAGAAGCCGCCAGCCCGCGTTATCCCCAAGAAAACAGGTGGGGGTAACATGAGCCGCGCATTCGTCTTCCCGGGGCAGGGCGCCCAGACCATCGGCATGGGCAAGGCCCTGGCCGAGGCCTATCCGGCCGCCAAGGCCGTCTTCGACGAAGTGGATGCGGCGCTGGGCGAGAAGCTGTCGGCGCTGATCTGGGAAGGCGACATTGCCGAGCTGACGCTGACGAAGAATGCCCAGCCCGCGCTGATGGCGACCTCCATTGCCGCGCTCCGCGCGCTGGAGGCCGAAGGTTTCGGGCTGGACCAGGCAAGCTTCGTCGCCGGGCATTCGCTTGGCGAATACTCCGCCCTCTGCGCGGCGGGTTCGCTGACCCTGTCCGACACCGCGCGCCTCCTCCGCATCCGCGGGCAGGCGATGCAGGAGGCAGTGCCGGTGGGCAAGGGCGCGATGGCGGCGCTGCTCGGCCTCGACTTCGACACTGCCACCGCGGTCGCCGCCGAGGCCGCCCAGGGCGAGGTCTGCCAGGCCGCGAACGACAATGATCCCGCGCAGGTGGTGGTCTCGGGCCACAAGGCCGCCGTGGAACGCGCGGTCGAGATCGCCAAGGCCAAGGGGGCCAAGCGTGCGCTGCTGCTCCCAGTCTCCGCCCCCTTCCACTGCGCCCTGATGCAGCCAGCCGCGCATGTCATGGCCGAGGCGCTTGCCGCCGTCCCGATCGCGAAACCGGCGGTCCCCGTCGTGGTCAACGTCCGGGCCGAGGCGGTGATGGAGCCCGACCGGATCATGGACCTGCTCGTGGCCCAGGTGACGGGATCGGTCCGCTGGCGGGAAAGCGTCCTCTGGATGGAAAAGGCCGGCGTCACCGAGTTCTGGGAAATCGGCGCGGGCAAGGCGCTGTCCGGCATGATCAAGCGCATCGCCAGCGGCGCTACCACCCGGGCCATCGGCACGCCCGAAGACATCGCCGCCCTCAAGGCGTGAAGGAGACACACATGTTCGATCTGACCGGCAAATCCGCCCTTGTCACGGGCGCTTCAGGCGGCATCGGTGCCGACATCGCCCGCGCGCTGCACGCCGCCGGGGCCACCGTTGGGCTTTCGGGAACGCGGGTGGAGCCCTTGGAGGCGCTTGCCGCCGAACTTGGCAGCCGCGCCCACGTGCTGCCCTGCAACCTGTCGAACCCCGAGGACGTCGAGGGCCTGGTGAAACGGGCGACCGAGGCGATGGGGGCGGTAGACATCCTGGTCAACAACGCCGGGATCACCAAGGACGGCCTGGTCATGCGCATGTCGGACGAGGACTGGCAGTCGGTGATCGACGTGAACCTGACGGCGACCTTCCGCCTGTGCCGCGCGGCGATCCGGGGGATGATGAAGGCGCGCTGGGGACGGATCGTCAACATCTCCTCGGTCGTGGGCACCACGGGGAACGCGGGCCAGGTGAACTATGCCGCGTCGAAGGCCGGGATGGTGGGCCTGTCGAAGTCGCTCGCGGCCGAAGTCGCAAGCCGCGGGATCACCGTGAACTGCGTGGCCCCGGGCTTCATCGAGACAGCGATGACGGGCAAGCTCAACGAACAGCAGCGCGCCGGCATCCTGTCCGTCGTCCCCGCCGGGCGGATGGGCCAGCCGCAAGAGATCGCCGCTGCGGTCCTCTACCTCGCTTCGCCGGAAGCGGCTTACGTGACAGGGGCCACGCTGCATGTGAACGGCGGGATGGACATGGTCTGAAACCGAAGGCCGGCAAGTCAGGTTAAAGCGTTTGCCATGCGCCCCGACCCTTGCTATAGGCGCGCAGGATTGAGGCCCGGGTGAACGGGCGGAACGAAAAGGCCGGGATTTGACCGGCCAATGATAGAGGAACGGACATGAGCGACATCGCTGATCGCGTGAAGAAGATCGTCGTCGAGCATCTGGGCGTCGAAGCCGACAAGGTGACGGAATCGGCCTCGTTCATCGACGACCTGGGTGCGGACTCGCTTGACACGGTCGAGCTGGTCATGGCCTTCGAGGAAGAGTTCGGCATCGAGATCCCGGATGACGCCGCCGAAACCATCCAGACCTTCGGCGACGCGGTGAAGTTCATCTCGGAAGCCGCGTAAGCGCTTTCGTCCGCTTTCGGACAGCAGGGCACCCTTCGGGGTGCCTTTTGCGTTCATGCGCGTGTAGTCTGGTCTGATCCCAGCCGAAAGGACAGGCCATGCCGTTTCCCGATTTCTTCCGTGCCTTTCCGGCGCTGGACGTGCCCTTTCCAGACGCGGTGGTGGGCACAAGGGCCATCCGGTCCGAGGCGGGGCTGGTGGTCTTCTTCACCTTTCACCAGGACATGGATCTGCCGATGCATGCGCATGGCGCGCAGTGGGGCTCGGTGATCGAAGGCGAGATCACCTTTACCATCGGCGACGATACGCGCGTCTATCGGCCCGGCGACAGCTACAGCATACCGGCAGGTGTTCAGCACGGTGCCCGGATCAAGGCGGGCACGCGGGTCGTCGACGTGTTCGAGGAAGCCGACCGGTACCCGTTGCGCGGCTGATCCCGCCGTGCGCGTGGCGCCCGGTTGCCCATGCGTGGCGGCGAAGCTTGCGCCGGGGCCTCCCGGCAGGCCACTCTGGGCCGATGAAGGCGGAGGAAACGACATGACCGGCAACAGTGCGTTGGGGACTATGTTCGGCGCCTCCGGCGTGGAGACATTCATGGGGCTTCCGCGCAGCCGGGACTTGTCTCGCCTCTCCGCCAAGATGGCTCTGATCGGGGCGGACGGGTGCACGCCCTACCAGAGCGTGGGCTTCTACTGCGCCGGCGGTCCGGCGGCGATCCGGGCGGCGGGGGCGGCCTATGCGGCGAACCTGCACCACATGAACTTCGACCTTGGCGGACCGGTCTTTCCGGGCGGCGTCTCGGCGGTGGATGCGGGCGACCTGCCGCAAGACATCGCGGACCCGGCGGGGAACCGCGCGCGGATCTTCGGGGCGGTCAGCCAGGTCCTCGACCGGGGCGGGGTGCCCCTGCTGATCGGCGGCGACGACAGCCTGCCGATCCCGATGCTGGAAGCTTATGGCGCGCGGGGGCGGGGATACACGATCCTGCAGATCGATGCGCATATCGACTGGCGGGACGAGGTGCAGGGCGAGCGGTTGGGACTGTCGTCCACCATGCGGCGGGCCTCCGAGATGGACCACGTGGACGCGATCATCCAGGTCGGCCAGCGCGGCATCGGCTCGGCCCGGCTGCAGGATGTGGCCGATGCGGAAGCCTGGGGCGTGGGCTTCATCCCGGCGGGCGAAGTGGCGCGTTATGGCATCACCCGCGCGCTGGACATGATCGCCGACGGGGCCGAGGTGATCGTCTGCCTGGATCTCGACGCGCTGGACCCCGCGATCATGCCGGCGGTGATCGGGCGGACGGCGGGGGGGCTTGGCTACTGGCAGGTCCTGGAGCTGATCGCGGGCGTGGCCGAAAAGGGGCGGATCGTCGGCTTCGACATGGTGGAGTTCATGCCCGAGCGCGACATCGACGGGCAGGGGGCGGCCGTGGCGGCTCAGCTTCTGGCGGCGGTGATGGGCATCGTGGCGCGGCAGGGGTGACGTGACGACCGACACCTCGCGTGAGCTTGTGAAGATTGTCCTGGCCAATCCTGCCATCCGTGCGATCTGGGAAAACTGGGACCGGCTTGAGCTGCCGGACTGCTGGCTTGTCGCGGGCTGTGTTGCGCAGACCGTGTGGAACCATCGATTTGGACTGCCGGTCGCTACCGGGATCGCCGACATCGACCTTGTCTATTTCGATCCGGACGATCTTTCGGAGGCATCGGAGCAAGATCACGCCGAGCGCCTGCGCAGGCAGTTTCCAGGCCTCGGCCTGTGGGTCGACGTCAAGAACGAGGCGCGGGTGCATCTTTGGTATGAGTCGAGGTTCGGCTTCGCGATCCCGCCCTACCGGTCGGTGACAGATGCGATTGACAGTTTCCCGACAACGGCCACGGCGATCGGTCTGCGCCGCGGGCCCGGCGATCCCGAGGTCTATGCGACCTTCGGTCTTTCCGATCTGCTTGCGGGCGTGGTTCGGCCGAACAAGCGACTGATCACCCGCGATGTCTATGAGGCCAAGGTTGCCCGGTGGGTGGGACTGTGGCCTCGGCTTGAGGTGGTCGCCTGGGACGCGGCATGAGGCTCCGAGGATGCGGGAGGGCTGGCGGTACGGCTGCTCCAGTGGAGTCAGGGTTAAGACCGCATGAATCCCATCCCCCAAACGCCTGATTTTCCTAAGGGCCGCAAAGCTGTCCTGCGTGGACGTGCCTTGCCCCCGCCGATCCCGTTGCCCCAAGGTTGCGCGGCCTTGGGGGGCCGTGTATCACCCTGAAAAGCCTGATCCTGAGGGAGAGCAGAATGCGTCGCGTCGTGGTCACCGGTCTGGGAATGGTCACCCCCCTCGCATGTGGGGTGGAGGAGACCTGGTCGAAGCTGATCGCCGGCCAGTCCGGCGCGGGGACGATCACCAAGTTCGACACCACGAACGTCGTGACACAGTACGCCTGCGAGATTCCGAGGGGCGACGGCAGTGACGGGACCTACAACCCCGACGACTGGATGGAGCCGAAGGAGCAGCGGAAGGTCGACGACTTCATCATCTACGGGATGGCCGCCGCCGTGCAGGCCGTGAAGGATGCCGGGTGGGAGAACCCCTCGGAAGAAGAGAAGTTGCGGACCGGGGTGATGATCGGCTCGGGCATCGGCGGGCTTACCTCGATTGCCGAGACGGCGGTGCTGATCAAGGAGAAGGGGCCGAAGCGTGTCTCGCCCTTCTTCATCCCGGGGGCGCTGATCAACCTCGTCTCGGGGCAGGTTTCGATCCGGTTCGGCTTCAAGGGGCCGAACCATGCGGTGGTGACGGCCTGCTCGACCGGGGCGCATGCCATCGGGGATGCCGCGCGGCTGATCCAGTGGGGCGATGCCGACGTCATGGTTGCTGGCGGGGCGGAGAGCCCGATTTCGGAAATCGGGATCGCCGGCTTCAACGCCTGCAAGGCCCTGTCGACGAAGCGCGCCGATGAGCCGCAGAAGGCCAGCCGCCCCTATGACGCCGACCGCGACGGGTTCGTGATGGGCGAGGGCGCGGGCTGCGTCGTGCTGGAGGATTACGAACACGCCAAGGCGCGGGGCGCAAAGATCTATTGCGAGGTGCTGGGCTACGGCCTTTCGGGCGACGCCTACCACATCACCGCGCCGTCGGAAGACGGGGATGGCGGGTTCCGGTCCATGTCCGCCGCGCTGAAGCGGGCGGGGCTGCAGGCCTCCGATATCGACTACATCAACGCGCACGGGACCTCGACGATGGCCGATACCATCGAGCTTGGCGCCGTGGAGCGGCTTCTGGGCGACCATGCGGCGAAGGCCACCATGTCCTCGACCAAGTCGTCGATCGGGCACCTTCTGGGGGCGGCGGGCGCGGTGGAGGCGATCTTCTGCGTTCTTGCGATCCGCGACCAGGTCGCGCCGCCGACGATCAACCTGGACAACCCGGCGGTGACGCCGAAGCTGGACCTGGCGCCCAACAAGGCGGTGAAGCGGAAGATCGACGTTGCGCTGTCGAACAGCTTCGGCTTCGGCGGCACCAACGCGTCGCTTGTCCTGGGCAAGGTGCGATAGCGGGATGTGGCGGTCTGTCGCCTCGAACGCGCTGACGCTGTTCATCGTGATCCTGATCGCGGTGGCGGGCTTCGTGGCCTGGGGCCGAAACGCCTTCGTTCAGCCCGGTCCCTTGGCCGAAGCCATCTGCCTGGAAGTGGAGCGGGGGGCGAGCCTGTCGGCGGTCAGCCGGAACCTTGAAGAGCGCGGCGCGATCACCGACGCCCGCATCTTCCGGATCGGCGCGGAATACTCTGATCGGGCGGACGACCTCAAGTTCGGGAGTTACATGGTCCCGGCAAATGCCAGCATGGCCGAGGTGCTGGAAGCGATCACCTCATCGGGCCGGTCGACCTGCGGACGCGACCTCAACTTCCGGATCGGGGTCACCAGGGCCGATGTGGTCCTGAGCGAGTTGGACCTGACGTCGAACTCCTACACCGAGGTCGCGCGGTTCGACGCCGGCACCGATCCGTTGCCGCCAGAATACCTGGAGGTGTCGGACGATCCGGCGCTGGTCTTCCGCATCACGGTGGCCGAGGGGGTGACGAGCTGGCAGGTGGTCGATGCGCTGAAGAAGGCGGATTTCCTGCAAGGTGCGCTCGAGACGGTGCCGCCCGAGGGCTCGCTGGCGCCGGGCGGCTACGAGGTCGAGCGCGGGACCGAACGCGGGGCGATCATCGCCGAGATGACGGAGCGGCAGGCCGCGGTGCTGGCGGAAGCCTGGGAGAACCGGGTCGAAGGATTGCCCTACGACACGCCGGAAGAGGCGCTGATCATGGCCTCGATCATCGAGAAGGAAACCGCCATCGCCGAGGAGCGCGGCCGGGTGGCAAGCGTCTTCGTGAACCGGATGAACCAGGGGATGCGGCTGCAGACGGACCCGACCGTGATCTACGGGATCACCAAGGGCGAGGGTGTCTTGGGCCGGGGCCTGCGACAGAGTGAGCTGCGTCGTGAGACGCCCTACAACACCTATGTCATCGACGGGTTGCCACCGACCCCCATCGCCAACCCCGGCGCGGAGTCGATCAAAGCGGCGGTCAATCCGGATACGACCGACTACCTCTTCTTCGTCGCCGATGGCACGGGCGGCCATGCCTTTGCCGAGACGCTGGACGAGCACAACGAGAACGTTGCCCGCTGGCGGAAGATCGAAGCGGAACAGAGCGCGGAAGGGGAGGGTGGCGTCCAGGGCGATTGACGGTTAACGACCGGTTACCGTTGCGCTCTGTCAACCCGTTGATCTGATTGCGTTTTATCTTGACTTGCCGCGCGCTCTGATGTAGACATCGTGGCATGCTAGAAGAAGTGTCGAAGCGGCCCGGGGTGGCTCCCCGCAGGCCGCTTTTTCATTTCTCTCGTGCGGGGGCAGCATGAGGGGTGACGGAACCACATGACAGTGAGGTTCACGGGGGACGGGGCCGAGCCAGAAGGCGTCCTGGGGGTCACGGAGAGGCTTTACGAGGAAGCAGTCATCGAGCTTGAGCGCACGATGAATGCGCTGAAGGCCGGGGAATTCAACGAAGTCAAGGCGGCACAGGCAGCGATCCGCGACCTTCGCGAGACGGCGCAGCATGTGCTGCGGGAAAGGGGAAAAGTTGACCAACTCCGCAAGCAGATCGCCGGCCACGTCGGAGCCGGCGGGGCACTCGACCTTGAAAGTGCCCGAGCTGAAATCGGGCGCCGCCTGGCTTGCCTCCGCAACGCCGGAGGAGGTGGATGAGTTTCTCTCGGGGTTGAGCCAGAACGCTTTGCTGGCCCTGCCCTGGGTGTTCGAGTTCTGGGCGCTGCCACACCAGTTGCCGCCGCGAGGGGCCTGGAAGACCTGGGTCATCATGGGGGGGCGTGGCGCGGGCAAGACGCGGGCCGGGTCGGAATGGGTCCGGATGCAGGTAGAGGGTGCCGGGCCGCTGGATCCAGGGAAATGCAAGCGTGTGGCGCTGGTGGGCGAAACCATCGACCAGGTACGGGACGTGATGGTGCTGGGAGAAAGCGGGATCATCGCCTGTTCCCCGCCCGACCGGAAGCCGGAGTGGTTTGCCTCGAAGAACCAGCTGGTCTGGGCGAACGGTGCAGTGGCACAGGTGTTTTCGGCGCATGAGCCCGAGGCGCTGCGTGGTCCGCAGTTCGATGCGGCCTGGGCGGACGAGCTGGGCAAGTGGAAGAAAGGGTCGGAGGCATGGGACCAGCTGCAGTTCGCGCTGCGGTTGGGCAAGAACCCTCAGGCGGTGGTGACGACGACCCCGCGCAATGTGGGCGTGCTGAAGGCGATCCTAAAGAACCCGTCCTCGGTGGTGACGCATGCGCCGACCGAGGCGAACAGGGCCTATCTCGCCGAGAGCTTCCTGGCCGAAGTCCAGGCGCGCTATGGCGGCACGCGGTTCGGGCGGCAGGAGCTGGAGGGGGAGCTCCTGGAGGAGGCCGAGGGCGCCCTGTGGACCGCCGCGATGCTGGAGGCGGCGCGGGTGGACGAGGTGCCGCACTTCAACCGGGTGGTGGTGGCGGTGGACCCTCCCGTGACCAGTATGAAGTCGAGCGACGAATGCGGGATCGTGGTGGTCGGCGCAGATACGCGCGGCGAGCCGAAGGATTGGCGCGCGGTGGTGCTGGAGGATGCCTCGGTCAAGGGGGCTACTCCGGAAGGCTGGGCACGGGCGGCGCTGGCGGCGATGGAGCGGCACGGGGCGGACCGGCTGGTGGCCGAGGTGAACCAGGGAGGTGACCTGGTGGAGCGGTTGGTCCGGATGATCGACCCGCTGGTGCCCTATCGCGGGGTCCACGCAACGCGGTCGAAGATGCTGCGGGCCGAGCCGGTTGCGGCTTTGTACGAGCAAGGGCGGGTGCGACATGTCCGGGGCCTGGGGGCGCTGGAAGAGCAGATGGGCAAGATGACGGCTGTGGGCTGGCAGGGGGCGGGGTCTCCGGACCGGCTGGATGCGCTGGTCTGGGCGCTGACCGATCTGATGCTGGCCCCGTTGCATGGCGGGCGACCGAGCGTTCGGTCGCTTTAGGGGATCTAGGGATTTGGCAGGTCATATGTCCGGGCGCATCAGGTCGCCCGGACAGTCGGGCACGGCCCGGGGCATGAAGGAGCGCGAGATGTTCGATTTTCTGCGGAAGGCGCCCGAAGCGGCGGTTCCAGAACGCAAGGCAAGTGCCGTGGGTCGGGTGATCGCCTGGGGCAGTGCGGGCCGCGTGGCCTGGAGCCCGCGGGACATGGCCAGCCTGACGCGGACAGGGTTCCAGGGAAACCCGGTTGGCTTTCGCGTCGTGCGGCTGATCGCCGAGGCGGCGGCGGCGCTGCCCCTGGTCTGCCAGACGCATGAGCAGCGGTTCGACACGCATCCGGTGCTGGATCTGATCTCGCGGCCCAATGGCTCGCAGGGTCGGGCCGAGTTCCTGGAGGCGGTCTATGGCTACCTCCTTCTGGCCGGGAACGCCTATGTCGAGGCGGTGCCGGGGGTTTCGGCGGTCCCGGGCGAGCTGCATGTGCTGCGGTCGGACCGGATGAACCTGGTTCCCGGCGCGGACGGCTGGCCGGTGGCCTATGACTATACGGTCAGCGGGCGGACGCACCGCTATGACGTGACGGGCGAGATGAGCCCGATCTGCCATCTGAAGACCTTCCATCCGCAGGACGACCACTACGGCTTTTCGCCGATGCAGGCGGCGGCGGTAGCGGTGGACGTGCACAACAGCGCGTCGAGCTGGTCGAAGGCGCTGCTGGACAACGCGGCGCGGCCTTCGGGGGCGATCGTCTACAAGGGCGCGGACGGGGCGGCCTCGCTGTCGTCGGACCAGTACGAGCGGCTGGTGAGCGAGATGGAGGCGCACCATCAGGGGGCCCGCAACGCTGGCCGTCCGATGCTGCTGGAAGGCGGGCTGGACTGGAAACCGATGGGCTTCTCGCCCAGCGACATGGAATTCCAGAAGACCAAGGAAGCCGCGGCGCGGGAGATCGCGATTGCCTTCGGCGTGCCGCCGATGCTGCTGGGGATCCCGGGGGATGCGACCTACTCGAACTATCAGGAGGCGAACCGGGCCTTCTACCGGCTGACGGTGCTGCCCTTGGCGACGAAGGTGATGGCGGACCTGGCGCACTGGCTGTCGCGGTTTGCGGGCGAAGCGGTGGAACTGAAGCCCGACCTTGACCAGGTGCCGGCGCTGGCGGCGGAGCGGGATCAGTTGTGGGCCCGGGTCGGGGCATCCGACTTCCTGACCGTGGCGGAGAAGCGGACGCTTCTGGGTCTGCCGAAACTGACGGAGGAAGAATGACGGCGCGGCGATCCGAGGGCGGGTCGCGCTTTGTCTACGAGAGTTTCGATGCGGCCGCGGCGCGGATCGAGGCGAACGAACGGGTCGCCGAAGAACGCTGGGCGGGCCTGGAGTACCGGCTGGGCCTGATCGAGGCGACGCTGGAGCGGCTGGAGAAACGGATCTGGGTCGGCGTCTACGGTGTGGCGGCGTTCCTGTTGGCGCAGATGGCCGAGACGGTCATCCAGGCAGCGATGAGGTGAGGCGATGACGGAAGTCTGTGCGAAGCAGGATTGGGGAGCACCGGAGCGCAAGTTCCAGCAGGCCGAGGCGGGCCTGGTGGTGACGGAGGGCCATGTGGTCGAGGGCTATGCCTCGGTTTTCGGCAAGACCGACCAGGGCGGCGACATCGTGCAGAAAGGCGCCTATGCGGCGAGCCTGAAGCGGCTTTCCGCGCGAGGCGGGCGGGTCAAGATGCTGTGGCAGCACGATCCCGGCCAGCCCATCGGTGTCTGGGACGAGGTGCGCGAGGATGCCACGGGCCTTTGGGTCAAGGGGCGCATCCTGACCGAGGTGGAGAAGGGCCGCGAGGTGGCGGCTCTGGTCCAGGCCGGGGCCATCGATGGCCTCTCCATCGGCTACCGCACGGTCAAGGCGGAACGCGACGGCAAGGGCAAGCGGCTCTTGTCAGAGCTGGAGCTTTGGGAGGTGTCGCTGGTGACCTTCCCGATGCTTCCCGAGGCGCGGGTCGCGGCCAAGGCGGATGCCCTGGACGACGACTGGCGTGACATGGCGGCGGTCTTCGAGGACGCGCGCCGCAGTCTGGCCGGGCGATAGCGCGGCGTCCCACTGGCAAGAAAAGGAAGACGAGATGACCGAGACGAAGGCTCGGGCCGGGGAAGGTCTGTCCCCCGCCCAAACGCCGGCCGCCGAGGCGAAGGCGGCCATGACCGGGTTCCTGACTGAGTTCAATCGCTTTCAGGACGAAGTGAAATCCACGCTGAAACATCAGGAAGAGCGACTGACCATGCTGAACGCAAAGACGATGTCCTATGGCCGCCCGGCGCTTTCGGCCCGCGCGGAGATCGAGGCCCCGCATCAGAAGGCGTTCAACGCCTATCTGCGGTCGGGCGATGACGATGGCCTGCGTGGCCTGACCCTGGAAGGCAAGGCGATGTCGACCGCCGTGGCCGCCGACGGTGGCTATCTGGTCGATCCGCAGACCTCGGAGCGTATCCAGTCGCTTCTGCTGTCGACCTCGTCCCTGCGGTCGATTGCCAATGTGGTGCAGGTCGAAGCGACCTCGTTCGACGTGATCGTCGATCGGTCGGAAGTGGGTTCGGGTTGGGCCACGGAAACCGCGGCCACCACCGAGACCGCGACCCCGATCATCGAGCGCATCTCGATCAAGCTGCACGAACTGGCGGCGATGCCGAAGGCCTCGCAGCGTCTTCTGGACGACAGCGCCTTCGACGTCGAGGGCTGGCTGGCCGAGAAGATCGCCACCCGCTTCATCCGTGCCGAGGCTGCGGCCTTCATCAACGGCGACGGCGTGGACAAGCCGCGCGGCATCCTTCTGCCGACCAAGGTTGCGAACGCGTCCTGGACCTGGGGCAACCTCGGCTACATCCCGACCGGTGCGGCCGCTGACTTCCTTGCGACCAACCCGGCGGACTGCATCGTCAACCTGGTCTATGCGCTGGGCGCGGACTACCGGGCGAATGCGGCCTTCGTGATGAACTCGCGGACCGTCGGCGCGGTGCGCAAGATGAAGGACGTCGACGGCCGGTTCCTCTGGTCGGATGGTCTGGCCGTGGGCGAGCCCTCGCGCCTGATGGGCTATCCGGTGGTGGTGTCGGAAGACATGCCCGATGTGGCGGCCAACGCTTTCCCGATCGCCTTCGGCGACTTCCGTGCCGGCTACACCATCGCGGAGCGCCCGGACATGCGGATCCTGCGCGATCCGTTCTCGGCCAAGCCCAATGTCCTGTTCTACGCGAACAAGCGCGTCGGCGGCGACATCACCGACTTTGCGGCGATCAAGCTGCTTCGCGTCGCGGTGTCGTGACCCTCTGGCCCGGTCCCCATGGGGGCCGGGCCACCTTTGCTCACAATGACCCGGCCGCAGGCGGAGATCTGATCATGATGTTGACCGAAGAAACCCCGGTGCCGTCGGTGGCGCTTCCGGTGGAAGAGATGAAGGACCATCTGCGGATGGGCTCGGGCTTTGCCGATGACGGGCTGCAGGACGGATTGATCGAGGCCCATCTGCGTGCCGCGATGGCGGCCATCGAGGGGCGGATCGGAAAGATGCTGTTCCAGCGCCGGTTCCTCTGGGTGCTGGAGTGCTGGCGGGATGCCGAACAGGCGCTGCCGGTATCGCCGGTAACGGGGATCACAAGTCTGACGCTGGTCGATGCCGCGGGTGGCGAGGTCGTCGTGCCTGGCGCCGCCTACCGACTGGTCAAGGACCTGCACCGGCCCCGGCTGGCCGGAAAGGGGACCGCGCTCCCCACGATCCCGACCGAGGGACTGGTGAAGGTCGTGTTTGATGCGGGTTTCGGACCGGCCTGGACCGATATCCCGGTCGATTTGCGGCAGGCGGTGCTGCTTCTGGCCGGCGAGTACTACGAGCACCGGCATGACGACGGTGCGCAGGCCGCGGGCCTTCCCTTCGGGGTGGTCACCCTGATCGAGCGTTGGCGAACGGTGCGGATCCTGGGCGGGGGCAAGAAATGAACGCGCCCCATCTGAACCGGGCGCTGGTGCTGGAGGGCGTCGTGCGGACGCCGGACGGCGCGGGTGGTTTCACCTCGACCTGGACGGCGCTGGGCACCTTGTGGGGCGAGGTCCTTCCCGGATCCGGCAGTGACACGCTGGGCGAGGAGCGGATGCTGTCCGCGGTACCTTACCGGATCACCGTGCGGGGGACGCCCGTGGGGTCTCCATCCCGCCCGAAAGCCGGGCAACGGTTCCGGGAGGGCACGCGGCTTTTCTGGATCCAGGCGGTCACGGAGCGTGACCAGTTCGGCCGCTATCTGACCTGTTTCGCCCGTGAGGAGGTGCCGAAATGAGCTACGGTGCAGCACCCGCCCTTCAGACGGCGGTCTTCCAGCGGCTGTCGACCTGGGCACCTCTGACGGGCGTGGCGATCTACGATGCGGTTCCGCCCAATGTAACCGGGACCTTCGTGCTGATCGGTCCCGAGGAGGCGCGCGACCAGTCGGACAAGTCGGGCGCGGGGGCCGAGCATCAGATGGTGATCAGCGTGATCACCGATGCGACGGGCTTCCTGTCGATCAAGACGATCGCCTCCGAAATCTCGGACGCGCTGATCGGGGCGCCACTTGCCCTCAGTCGAGGCGCGCTGGTGAACCTTTTCTTCCTGCGGGCCAGCGCCCGCCGGATCGAAGAGGGCGAGACGCGTCGGATCGACCTGACCTTCCGGGCGCGGGTCCAACTCTGACGCCCCCCTGACACCCATCTAACGGAGAGCGAACATGGCTGTGCAAAGCGGCAAGGATCTGCTGATCAAGATCGACCAGACGGGGGACGGCCAGTTCGTCACCATCGCCGGGCTGCGGGCGACGCGCATCAGCTTCAACACGGAATCGGTGGACGTCACCAGCCTGGAGAGCCAGGGCGGCTGGCGGGAACTGTTGGCCGGGGCAGGGGTGAAGTCTGCCGCGATCTCGGGCTCGGGTGTGTTCCGGGACGAGAACACAGACGAGCGCGCGCGCCAGGTGTTCTTCAACGGCGAGATCCCGGATTTTCAGGTGGTGATCCCGAGCTTCGGCGTCATCGAGGGGCCGTTCCAGATCACGTCGATCGAGTACTCGGGCAGCCACAATGACGAGGCGACATATGAGATGGCCATGTCTTCGGCCGGCGCGCTGACCTTCACGGCGCTTTGACATGGCGAACCCCTGGGCAGGCGAAGTGGCCATCATTCTGGACGGCCAGCGCCATGTGGCAAAGCTGACGCTGGGCGCCCTGGCCGAACTGGAAGAGGCGCTGGAGACGGGGTCGCTTCTGGACCTGGTGCAACGGTTCGAGGAGCGGCGCTTTTCCACCCGCGATGTGCTGGCGCTGGTCGTGGCGGGGCTGCGGGGTGGGGGCTGGCAGGGGACAGCCTCGGATCTGCTCCGGGTCGAGATCGGCGGTGGGCCGGTCGAGGCGGCGAGGGCAGCGGCCGAGCTTCTGGCGCGCGCCTTCGCCCTGCCGGAGGAGAAATGAGCGGGATCGACTGGCGCGGGCTGATGCAGGCGGGCCTGCACGGACTGGGTCTCGAACCCGCGGTCTTCTGGCGTCTGACGCCGGTGGAGTTGCGGATCATGCTGGGGCGGGAGGGTTTGGTCCCGCCCCTGACACGCGCGCGGTTGGCCGAACTTGCCGCCGCGTTCCCGGATGTGAGGAAGGATGGGCGCGATGGCGGATATCGGAACGATGCAGGAGCAGCTCCAGGCACTTGAGGCGCAGTTGGGCTCTTCCGTGTCGATGGTTGCGACCTTCGATGGCGAGCTTGCGCGAATGCGGGAGACGATGATCTTCACCGGTCGAGAGGTGAACACGTTGTCTGGCGGCATCAGCGGCGGGCTGCGGAAGGCCTTCGACGGGCTGATCTTCGACGGAATGAAGTTGAACGACGCACTGAAGACGGTGGCGAATACCATCGTGGATTCAGTCTATTCCATCGCGATGAAGCCGGTGACCGGAGCGCTTGGCGGGTTGCTTGCCCAGGGAGTTGCCGGCGTCATGGGGTCGGGAATGCCTTTCGCCAACGGCGGGGCCTTCAGTCAGGGCCGGGTGATGCCCTTCGCCAAAGGCGGGGTGGTGTCGTCGCCCACCGGATTTCCGATGCGGGGTGGGATGGGCTTGATGGGCGAAGCAGGCCCTGAAGCGATCATGCCACTGACCCGAGGTCCGGACGGGAAGCTGGGCGTGCAGTCCGCTGGAGGCAGGGCGGTGAACGTCGTGATGAACATCACGACGCCGGACGTCCAGGGGTTCCAGCGCAGCCAGAGCCAGGTTGCCGCCCAGGTGAGCCGCGCGCTGTCGCGCGGGCAACGCAATCGTTGAGGAACCACAGATGGCCTTTCACGAGATACGCTTTCCGGCAAATCTGAGCTTCGGCTCGGTCGGTGGCCCCGAGCGGCGGACCGAGATCGTCACGCTGACCAATGGCTTCGAAGAGCGTAACACGCCCTGGGCCCATTCCCGGCGGCGCTATGACGCCGGGGTTGGTCTGCGTTCCCTGAACGACGTTGAGACGCTGATCGCGTTCTTCGAAGCCCGCGCTGGACAGCTGCACGGGTTCCGATGGAAGGACTGGTCCGACCACAAGTCCTGCGCGCCGCTCTCGATGCCCGGCCCCGAGGACCAGCTGATCGGCACGGGGGACGGGATTACGACGGTCTTCCAGTTGCAGAAGACCTATGTCTCTGGCCTGCAGAGCTATACGCGACCAATCCGCAAGCCGGTCCTGGGCAGCGTGGTGGTGGCAATCGCCGGGGACCCCAAGGTGGAAGGCGTCGAATTCAGCGTCGATACTGAAACCGGCGAGGTCAGCTTTGTCTTGCCCCCCGATCTTGGGACACGCGTTACCGCGGGTTTCGAGTTTGACGTTCCGGTCCGGTTCGACAGCGACAGCATCCAGACCTCGGTAGCCTCGTTTCAGGCGGGAGATGTGCCGACGGTTCCGGTTGTGGAGATCCGGATATGACGAAAGAAGCCTTGCTTGCGCATCTTGGGACCGGAACGACCACGGTCTGTCGTGCCTGGACGGTACGCCGTCGGGACGGGATGACGATGGGTTTTACCGATCACGATCAGGACCTTGTCGTTGCCGGCGTATCCTGCCGGGCCGATAGCGGCATGACGGCCAAGGCGCTTCATCAGACAACCGGACTTTCGGTGGACAACACCGAAGCCTTCGGCGCGCTGACTGCGTCGGCCATCACCGAGGCAGATCTCGCGGCAGGACGTTTTGACGGGGCCGAGGTGCGCGTCTACCTCGCCAACTGGCAGTCTCCAGATGATCACATCGAGCAGTTCCGCGGAAACCTTGGTGATATAACACGCGTCGCCGGTAGTTTCCGGGCCGAGCTGCGGGGTATTTCCGAAATGCTGAACCGGCCGGAGGGCACTGCCTACACGTCGAGGTGCACAGCGGTGCTCGGCGATCAGCGCTGCCGTTTTGATCTTGTGCAGCCAGGCTTCTCCACCACTCAGTTTGTCGACGGGGTTGAGGATGGGCGCGTCTTCCTGTTGCCTGACCTGCCCGGGTTCGACGACCTCTGGTTTGAGGACGGACGGTTGGAAGTGCTGTCGGGAGAAGCCGTCGGGCTGGTCGGCGTGATCAAGATCGACAGGAGCGGGGCCAGCGGTCGACAGATCGAGTTGTGGCAGTCCATCGGAGCGAATGTCGTTGCCGGAGACAGCGTCCGGCTCCTGGCGGGCTGTGACAAGCGTCCCAGTACCTGCCGGACCAAGTTCGCGAATTTCCTGAACTTTCGCGGTTTCCCCCACATCCCCGGCGAGGACTGGCTGGCGTCCTATCCAGTTCCCGATCGGCCCAATGGAGGAGCGCGGCGGGTGGGCGGGAGTGACGAATGACGGTTGGAGATCGCGTCATTGCGGAAGCGCGATGCTGGATCGGCACGCCGTATCTTCACCAGGCAAGCACACTTGGGGCCGGCACGGACTGCCTGGGACTGCTACGGGGTGTCTGGCGGGCGCTGCACGGGGCCGAGCCTGAGGCAATACCAGCCTACACTGCCGACTGGGCGGAGCCCGACCACCGCGAGGTGCTTTTCGAAGCTGCCAGCCGCTGGCTTGTCCCCAAGCCGTTGCACAGTTCCGGAATTGGCGACGTTCTGCTCTTCCGCATGCAGGAGAGGTCGATCGCCAAGCATCTGGGGCTGCAATCGGACGTCGGCGCACATCCCAAGTTCATCCACTCCTACACGGGCCAAGGCGTGCTGGAGTGCTCGCTTTCAGAGCCATGGCGGCGCCGGATCGCGGCACGTTTCGCATTTCCAGAAGGAACCAAGTGAATGGCCACTCTGCTTCTGTCCGCCGCCGGCGCGGCGATCGGTGCCGGATTCGGCGGTACGGTGCTGGGTCTATCGGGAGCCGTTATCGGACGCGCGATCGGCGCAACCCTGGGCAGGGCGATTGACCAGCGCGTGCTCGGCGCGGGGTCCGAGCCGGTGGACGTCGGTCGCATCGACCGGCTCAGGATGACGGGCGCGGGCGAAGGTTCTGCAATCGGCCAGGTCTGGGGTCGGATGCGGGTCGGCGGCCAGGTCATCTGGGCGACGCAGTTTACCGAAACCGTAAGGAGGCGCAGGACCGGCAAGGGTGCCCCGAAGCCGAAGGTCAACGAGTACAGCTATTCGGTCAGCCTGGCGATTGCACTTTGCGAGGGAGAGGTTCTACGCATCGGGCGGATCTGGGCAGACGGCAACGAGATTTCGGCACTTGACCTCAACCTTCGCTTCTATCCGGGGAGCGAAACGCAACTTCCCGACCCGCTGATCGAAGCCGTGGAAGGGGTGGGCAAGGCTCCCGCATACCGGGGTCTGGCCTATGTCGTGATCGAAGATCTGGAACTATCGGCCTATGGCAATCGTGTTCCACAGTTCAGTTTCGAAGTTGTGCGCCCCGCGCAAGGTCCGGCGGTAGGGCCAAAGGACACGCTTGGCGGAGTAATCCGTGGAGTAGCACTGATCCCCGGAACCGGCGAATACGGCTTGGCAACGACGCCGGTTCATTACGCCGAGGCGCTTGGACGTAACCGGTCCGCGAACGTTCATTCCCCCTCTGGCAAGACGGATTTCGCGACGAGCCTGGACCAGCTCACCGAGGAACTGCCGAATGCCGGAGCGGTTTCGCTGGTTGTGTCTTGGTTCGGTGACGATCTGCGCTGTTCAACCTGCACCGTTCGCCCGAAAGTCGAGCAGACGGTACTGGACGGCGTCGGAATGCCTTGGCGGGCGGGCGGGATTTCCCGGTCTTCAGCACTTGAAGTGCCGAAGGTCGAGGGAGCTTCCATCTATGGTGGAACGCCTGCCGACGCGTCGGTCATCGAGGCCATTCGCGCGATCCGGGCGACCGGCAAGGAGGTCATGTTCTACCCGTTCATCCTGATGGATCAGGTAGCAGGCAATTCGCTCCCAGATCCTTGGAGCGACGCCCCAACGCAGCCCGTGCTTCCGTGGCGCGGCAGGATTACGCTGTCGGAAGCACCTGGAAGGCCAGGATCACCCGACCGGACGGCCGCCGCCGCGGCTGAAGTTGCCACATTCTTCGGTACGGCGCAGCCGAGCCATTTCACGGTCAGCGGAGAGACCGTCAGCTATACCGGACCGGATGAGTGGAGCCTTCGCCGGTTCATTCTGCATTACGCGCGCCTATGCTCCGTTGCGGGCGGCGTGGACGCCTTCTGTATCAGTTCGGAAATGCGCGGCCTGACGCAAATCCGTGGTGCTGCGGACAGTTTTCCAGCAGTGGCGGCACTACGTCAGCTGGCCGCGGATGTCCGCTCGATCCTTGGGCCGCAGGTGAAGATCAGCTATGCCGCCGACTGGTCTGAATACTTCGGGTATCATGCGGACGGCAACGTCTACTTTCATCTTGATCCGCTTTGGGCGGACGATGAAATCGACTTCATTGGCATCGACAACTACATGCCGGTATCCGATTGGCGAGATGGTGAAATCCACGCGGACTCGGCCTTCGGCTCCATCTACAACTCCGGCTACCTGCTTCAGAATTTCGCGGGCGGGGAGGGGTTCGACTGGTACTACGACAGCCCCGAGGGGGCATCCGCACAAAGGCGTCTGCCGATAACTGATGGCGCATTTGGCGAACCCTGGGTCTTCAGGTACAAGGATTTGCGCTCGTGGTGGTCGAACCTTCACCATGATCGGGTCAACGGCATTCGCGCGGCGTTCCCGACCTCGTGGATCCCGGGTTCAAAGCCGATCCGGTTCACCGAGTATGGCTGCCCGGCGATCGACAAGGGAACAAACCAGCCGAACAAGTTCGTCGATGTGAAATCCTCGGAGTCCGCTGTCCCAGTCTGGTCAAATGGTCGCCGAGACGATCTCATCCAGATGCAGTACCTTCTGGCGACAGCGCAATTCTGGGGAGAGGCCGCCAACAATCCGGTCTCTTCCCTTTACGGCGGCCCAATGGTGGACCTAGACCATGCCTATGCTTGGGCTTGGGACAGCCGCCCGTTTCCAGAATTTCCGGGACAAACCGATGTCTGGAGCGACGGTGGCAACTACGCACTTGGGCATTGGCTTAACGGCCGCGTGTCCAGCCAGCCCCTTTCAAGCGTTGTCGCCGAGATCTGCCAGCGCTCGGGCGTATCCGCGCTGGAAACAGATACGTTGTACGGCCTGGTTCGAGGATACCAGCAAGCTGATGTCGCGACCGGTCGCTCCACGCTGCAACCGCTCATGCTGGCCTCTGGTTTCGATGCCTTCGAACGGGACGGGAAGCTTTCTTTCCGCAGCCGCAACGCCCGGGTCACAGCGGAAATCGATACCGATGATCTTGCCGACTTGCCCGACCTTGACGGTGCTCTTGAAATCTCGCGCAGTTCGGAAGCGGAGACTGCGGGGCGGGTACGCCTCACCTATGTTGACGCTCAATCAAGCTATGAAATCAGGTCTGTCGAAGCCCGTTTCCCGGATGAGAATTCTCTTAGCGTGTCCCAATCCGACATGCCGCTGGCCTTGATCCGGACCGAAGGTCAATCCGCGGTTCAGCGTTGGTTGGCGGAGGCTCGTGTGGCACGCGATACCATCCGCTTGGGACTCGCAAAGTCCCAACTGTCCATTGGTGCGGGCGACGTGATTTCACTGGAAGGTCGTCGCTATCGCGTGGATCGGGTCGAGCAGGCCGAGGGTCAGCTTCTTGAAGCAGTGCGGGTGGAGCCGGGTATCTATCTTCCATCCGGCAAGGTGGACGAGACGGTTACGGTCAGGCCATTTGTTCCCCCTCTCCCTGTCCTGCCCCTCCTGCTCGACCTGCCTCTGCTTACCGGCTCGGAAGTGCCGCACGCGCCGCACGTCGCGGTGGCTGCTGAGCCCTGGCCCGGGACCGTGGCCGTCTGGTCTTCAAGCGAAGATGCAGGGTACGAACTCAATCGACTAGTTCCTGCCTCGGCGGTGATCGGCGTCACCGAGTCCGTTCTGCCAAGACATAGGCCCGGCCTCTGGGATCGCGGCGCGCCTTTGCGCGTCAAGATCGCGGGCGGCGAACTGTCCTCCGCCACGGAACTGGCGGTCATTAACGGCGCAAACGCGATGGCCATCGGTGATGGCAGCCTATCCAACTGGGAGGTACTCCAGTTCGCGGACGCGCAGCTCGTGGCGCCGGACACTTACGAGTTGTCTAACCGTCTGCGTGGACAGCTTGGTTCTGACGGAATCCAGCCGGAAGCCTGGCCAATCGGAAGCACTGTCGTGCTGATCGACCTGGCGCTAATCCAACTTGATCTTCCGCTTTCATCGCGCGGCCTTGATCGCCTTTATCGGATTGGCATCGCCTCGCGGGGCTTCAGTGATCCGCAGGTCGTGCTGAAGACCGAGGCCGCTGACGGGGTCGGTTTGCGGCCCTACCCAATTTCGCATTTGCGATATCGGCCCGAGGCCGGAGATGTACGGGTCACGTGGAAGCGCCGGACCCGTATTGACGGCGACTCCTGGCAGTCTGCCGAGGTTCCGCTTGCCGAGGACAGCGAGACCTATCTGGTTCGGATCCTGCAGGCTTCTGCAACTGTCGCCGAGTACACGGTCAGCCAGCCGCAGTTTCTGTATACATTGGCGATGCGGGCGACCGATGCCGTATCGGGCGGCTATCAGATTGCGGTTGCCCAAGTGTCGACTGTGTTCGGACCTGGGCCGTTCCGACAGATCGAAATCCCCGGCTGAAGTTCGGTCGAAATCTCTAGCGGATCTTTCAGTTCATCTCAGGAATTGATGCGGAGCCGCACAGATTTGCATGTCGCCCGTCGATCCGGTTGTGGTATCTAGAAATCACAACCGGAGGCTTCGCGATGCTCGAAACCAGATCCAAAGTTACCGCGGTCGACCCCGTATGGCGTCGCGTCTGCGAAGAAGCAGTGGACGCTATTCGTGACGAGCCGCTGCTCGGTGGCCTGATCCACTCTGGTCTTCTGCATCATTCGACTCTTGAGCGGGCACTCGCATACCGGTTTTCGCTCAAGCTCGCTTCGGGTGAAATGAGTGAGCAGATCCTCCGGGAGATTGCGGATCAGGCTTACGACAGCGATCACTCAATTGGTGCTGCGGCCCGCTCTGACCTCATGGCGGTCTATGAACGCGACCCGGCGTGCCACCGCTTCCTTCAGCCGCTCCTGTTTTTTAAGGGCTACCAAGCCGTCCAGGCCTATCGCATCGGCCATTGGCTCTGGCAGGCGGGCCGGATTGATCTGGCCTACTTCGTCCAGATGCGGGTGTCCGAGGTCTTCGGCGTTGATATCCACCCCGCCGCGCGCGTTGGGAAGGGGATCATGATCGACCACGCCCATTCCATCGTCATCGGGGAAACCGCCGTTGTTGGCGACAACGTCTCCATGCTCCACTCGGTTACACTGGGCGGCACGGGCAAGGAAGATGGCGACCGGCATCCGAAAATCGGTGATGGGGTGCTCATCGGGGCAGGGGCAAAGGTACTGGGTAACATTCAGGTCGGCCAGTGCTCGCGTATCGCGGCCGGCTCGGTCGTGCTTGAGGATGTTCCGCGCAACACGACGGTCGCCGGTGTGCCCGCCCGCGTCGTGGGGAAGGCGGGCTGCGCGCAGCCTGCGCTGACCATGGACCAGATCCTCAAGGCGGAATGATCGGCCTGGCATGATCCCTACGCTCCGTGTGCTCGCGGCCCGTGTAACTGGGCAGGCGATATCGACCTTCGCTCGCTTCATGACGGCCCCCCGCGCCATCTGGCAGGGGATTGAGCCGGTTCCGCACCAGCGCGTCTACTTTGCCAACCATTCTTCGAATGGCGACTTCGTGCTGCTTTGGACCGCGCTGCCAACCCCGCTGCGCCGCCAGACCCGCCCGGTCGCCGCTCTGGACTACTGGCTGAAGTCGCCGCTTCGGGCCTTCATCGGGCGCGAGGTGTTCAATGCGGTTCTCATTGACCGCCGCCCGGATGCGCGGACCGAAGACCCGGTGGCCCAGATGGTCGCGGCCCTAGACCAGGGTTCCTCGCTCATCATCTTCCCCGAAGGCCAGCGCAACAGCTCCGATGCGCCGCTTCTCCCGTTCAAGTCCGGGCTTTACCACCTTGCCAAGGCACGCCCTGGTGTCGACCTTGTCCCGGTCTGGATCGCCAACCTCAACCGCGTGATGCCCAAGGGTGAAGTCATTCCCGTGCCCCTGATCTGCACCCTCACTTTTGGCGCACCCCTTCATGTCGAGCCCGAGGAAACCAAGGACGCTTTCCTGAGCCGTGCCACACAGGCTCTCCTGGCCCTGAAGGCGTCCTCATGACGACGCCTCACCTCCTCTGGCTCCTCGCAGGCGTCGGCACCATCCTCGTCCTTGCTTCGGTCGTAGGCGAGATCCTCCGCGTCCGCCTCTCCCCCGCCGGTGAAAACCCGGTCATCGAGAACCTGAACGCCCGCATCAATGCCTGGTGGGTGATGGTGATCTGCCTGGCACTCGCCTTCATCGCCGGCAAGCCAGGCGTCGTCCTCCTGTTCGCGCTCTGCTCCTTCGCCGCGCTGCGTGAGTTCCTGACACTGACCACCCACAACCGCGCCGATCACTGGTCGCTAGTCGCCTGCTTCTTCCTGATCCTGCCGCTGCAATACGCCTTCCTGGCGATCGACTGGTTCGGGATGTATTCGATCTTCATCCCCGTCTACGCCTTCCTCCTTCTCCCCGTCATTTCATCGCTGCGGGGGTCCACCAAGGATTTCCTGATCCGCGTTTCGGAAACCCAGTGGGCGCTGATGATCTGCGTCTACTGCGCCAGCCACGTGCCGGCGCTTCTCTACCTGCAGATCCCGGGCTTCGAGGGGCGGAACGTCATCCTTATCGCCTACCTGATCTTCGTCGTGCAGCTTTCGGACGTCATGCAATACGTCTGGGGCAAGCTGCTCGGCCGCACCAAGGTTGCCCCGAACCTCTCGCCCTCGAAGACTTGGGAGGGACTCGTGGGCGGCACGCTCACCGCAACGGCCGTCGGCACCGCGCTTTACTGGATGACGCCCTTTACACCGCTTGAAGCCGCCGGGATGTGCCTCCTCATAACGCTGATGGGCTTCTTCGGCGGCCTCGTCATGTCGGCGATCAAGCGTGACCGGGGGATCAAGGACTGGGGCCACCTCATCGCCGGACACGGCGGCTTCCTCGACCGGCTCGACAGCGTGATCTTCGCCGCCCCGATCTTCTTCCACGTCACCCGCTGGGTCTGGTCCACGACATGATCGACGAGAACCGCCGCCCCCTCACCTCGCGCAACTCCGCCTGGGCCGCGCGCCTGGCCTCCTGGGCTGTCACAAAAGGGATCACTCCGAACCAGATCAGCCAGGCCTCGATGGGCTTCGCAGCCCTGGGCTTCATGCTCTACTGGCTTTCCACGACCGGGGGCTTCCTCCAGTTCCTCGCTCTCCTGATCGCCGCCACAACGCTGCAGGCCCGCCTCATCTGCAACCTGATCGATGGCATGGTCGCCATCGAGGGCGGCAAGGGCGCCAAGGACGGCCCCTTCTGGAACGAGGCCCCCGACCGCGTCTCCGACCTTCTCTTCTTCGCCGGCGCTGGTATCGCCGCAGGCAACCCGGCCTTGGGCCTTCTCGCCGCAGCCCTCGCCATCGCCACCGCCTATGTCCGCGAACTTGGCCGGGCCGAGGGCTTCCCGCCCGACTTCTCCGGCCCGCTGGCCAAGCCGCAGCGCATGGCCGTCCTGACTGCAGGCACCGTCCTCGCCGCGCTCTACGCGACCGAATGGACCCTGACCCTTACCCTCTGGATCATCGTCGCCGGCACTGCCGCCACCGTGATTCGCCGGTCCTGGACCCTGATCCAACGCCTCAAGGCCCGCTAAAGCAAAAGGGGACCTTCCGGCCCCCTTTCATCTTTGCGCAAATATCCCACGGGGGCGCGGGGGTG